>Ga0153955_100004_pt1 | contig 148150 bp, 216 predicted proteins | sample TSFL039MetaG_FD_104744 | JGI IMG/M metagenome (GOLD analysis project Ga0153955, IMG submission 104744) | Attine ant fungus gardens microbial communities from Florida, USA - TSFL039 MetaG | ecosystem: Host-associated > Fungi > Mycelium > Unclassified | place: USA: Florida, Wekiwa Springs...
AAAAAAAAAAAAAAAAAAAAAAAAAAGCTATGAAGTCAGTCATGAAAAGGCTAGCGTAGATTCAATTTACATCAGAGCATCAGTTCAAAAATAGCTTAGAAGCATGGTTGGAAAAAATTTCGGCGTTTGCCAACAGGTCGTTCGCTTTACGTATAAGAATGCACCCCTGCTTGCCTTTCTCTGCTGACTTCCACACTCTTCTCCCTATCTCCTCTTGAAATCAGCCATGTATCCAGTTGCTGTCTTCCTCGCACTTGCTGCATCAGCCTCCGCCTACTTGGTCACTGTACCTAATGGATCCCGAGCATGGACCAATGTTGGCGCTCAGCCGTAGGTGTTTACCTTGTACTATACCTATTCCTTTCTCATACTGAGCCTAGTGTCTCTTGGAACCGTGTCGACACGGATCCATCGAACTTTACGATTGTTCTCACTAACCAGGTTTGCCTCAACATTAAACTGCGTGTTTTCTCTAACGGCCAAATCCAGAATCGTGCACTCTTCCCTCAAGATCAAGTTCTTGTTGCTCAGCAAGATGGCGTCAACACAGATACAGTTAATTGCAACCCTCCAAGCGCAGGATGGGTGCTTGGCAAAAGTTTCAGGATCAACCTTGTCAAGTCGTCTGAAGACCAAAGCACTATTTATGCTCAATCTGATGAATTCGAGATTAAACTCCCTGACGGTGCTACCACCAGTAGTGGCACCAGTAGCTTGTCGACTCGTCTAGGACCGTGAGTGCGATCCCAGAGAAATGGTGTGCAGATTAATGACATTCTCACTAAAGAAGTAGTACTTTATCTACCCCAATCATTCTTACATCTCCCACTACCAGTAGTAGCTCCTCGACCATAGCCTCGAGTAGCAGCAGCACTTCGCCGAGTTCTAATGATGCTGTTCCTATCAAAACGGGCTCTGGTCTTCTAGCGTTCCTGGGTACTATCGCCTTTTTTGCCGCTTAATCATATTTTCCGTTCATTCTTGTGATTGGGACTGTGATTGGACTCTGGTTGTCTCCGTATATACCTTGGACACTGTTCGGTCGTTTATAATACATTTTATCAGGTCACTTGAAGATATAAGCCGTCTTCCAGGGAGTTGTTGAATTCAAGTACATGTCTTGGTTGTAACCAATATATTGCTGAAGCTGGGTGATCTCTGTTGGTAGAGTGCTGATGGTGACAAGATGATGATTTTAAGCAGCAATGTAATAATTAGGAAATAAGATGTAACAGCCAGTTGATACATCATTTCGATGATACACACGTAGAATCTTTTTGACCAAGTAAAGACAAAGTAGAGCTCAAGCTCGCACAGATCGAAGTTAACGAAGAACTATTCCACAGCGGAAAAGAATCATTTGAAAGAGAGGAGACAGATAAACTTCTAATTTGTTCGACTATGGTTCGTCATGAGTACAGATTTCTTATTGAAGCACAGCAGAGATATAGCACGTCAAGTTCAAAATGCCTGGTCAAGTTACCTTGAAACAGATGAAGTTGTTGCGCCTGCGTAACAAAATGAATGTATTTGGTCAACATAATCCGATTCTGTCTCATGACGATTATCTGTCCGGTCTGCACCTAGAAGGGGAGAGGGGGTCGCATATGTAGACAACACCGTATTGGCCGACAGTGGCATAGCAACAGGATTTGAAAAAAGATTTTCTGAAGGGTGTTCTGGCAAAGAAAGAGGTGGAGGTACTGATCTTGGAACCTGGGAGAACAAAGGGGACTCTGGCCTTGCGCAGTTTGTGTAAGTCCCCGAGAAGCCGGTATGGTAGGAGACATTACTGAATCCATGATACATGGATGAGGAATGATCATGGCTGCTGTGACCATCATCGGAGTAACCGCCATGCCTGGTTTTGCTATTCGGAGTAGAGGGGCCAGACACCATTCCACTACCAAACCCTCGATGAAGTGATGCGGCACTCCCTGGGACCTGGACAACTGAGCCTGCAGCAAAGGGGTCTACCTCCTGGCAGGTGTCAAGACTAGGCGAAGATCCATGTCGCGAATGTTGACGGCCAAAATAATTGGTGTAGAGCTCTCTAGTGTATCGTCGGGAACCATTCTTCTTGGTTCGCTTCACGCAAGTGAAGATGAAAAAGCTAACAATCCCGACGACAGCGAGGCCGACAACTGTGAATATTCCTCCTACTAGACCCTTGCTACTCCAAAAGCTGGATTACAACAAGCGCGTAACGATTAGCCATTGGATAGTGTTCTTCACCAATGTTGACGTACCGAGAATCAGTGTATCCCTTTGGAGAATCAGAGGGAAGAGAAGAGGGTGTGATTTGAGCGAAAGAGGTCGGCGAGGCTATATTAGGGATGGGGGATTCATTAGCTATGGAGAGCGTTGTGGCGGGGATCGTGGAGAAAGGAACTAATACATCTGTACTTGATCTTGGCGTGGTCGTTTTCGCAGAAGACGAAGATGAAGGCGTGGTGATCAGGATTTGAGATCTGCAGAGATAACATTAAAATTTTGGTACTCGATCCTAGCAGATCAGGATAATCAGAACATACGCTCGGGATGTAATAGATGACGAGGACAAAGAAGAGGTTTCGGTAATTGAAAATAAAAAAGCCGACGAAAACGGAGACGAGGAAGAGGCGGATGTCGAGCGGTGACGAGACAGGGAGGTTATAGAACTGGATAGAGTATTATCAGTGGTAAAAACAGTCTCCGTAACTTGATCAGTTGCGGTGACCTCGCGTTGTTGGAAAACATGTACAAGACGAGAGTGAGGGCGGGAAGGAGATGAACCACCAAATGAAAAGAAGGTGAGAAGAACGATAAGTATCGAACGGCCAGCGAAGAAGAATAGCATCATAAGATAACAACTCGGCTACCGGTGTCGAGTGGAAGGACTGAAGCTGAGGTGTCAAGGCTTAAGATTAGAGAGAGTAGGAACAAATGCGAATGACTAGTAAACATCATTTTCATTCATTCCACGGTAACTCCATCAATATTACAGTCCACTAGTGATTTTGCCACCTTTAGTTGCATAGTCGAAGAGATACGTTTCCGACTCAATTAGAATGTATCATACAGAAGGACAGGCTTGATTCCTGGCGCTGGTGAAGGCAATGTTACAGGTCGAATGCCTACGTTTGTTAGAGTAATTAAACATGGTTGATATACAAGACAGATACCACCCAACTGGGCATACAGTCAGGGCGACATAAAAAAGCTATCGCTATTGTCATGCCTCGGTTTAAGCGTTCTGGCATTCAACTCAAGTAAACAGGCATCGTGTCGCGTTCGCCTCAACTGCTTGACGAAATGGCTGCACGTATTGAATGAAGTCAACCAGGACTTTCTAAGGGTCCATGTCAACGTTCACTTGTGTGATATAACATAAATTTGGTCTCACATCATAAGACGCTTCGCCTCTGCTGTCGCCTCTGTCCTCATTCTATAGAAAAATTTTTGAATCTATAGTCTAAGATGGCAGCCAGAAAATTGCTGATCGACATCCATACACACGTCTATCTGCCACGCTACACATCTGTTCTTCGTTCACGGAGCAGCGTTCCTTTCATCCGCACCGACATCTCATCACAGGAGGAACGGTTGTTGATTCTCGACCACGAGCCCAACGGTGGCCGACCGGTCGGCCCACAGTATTGGGATCGCGAAGGTGCCTACCGTAGTAGGGCAGTTCTGTATTTGCTTACCAGAATTTCATACAGAGAAACTTAAGTTCATGGACAAACATAGGATAGACATATCTGTGGTTAGGTGTGTTATCTTCTAACTTGGTGGCGGGAGTTTCAAGGATCCTAATACTGCCGGACAAGCTCTGCAAATCCCTGGCTCGATTTCCTCTCTGCATCCCAGGCTCACAACCTAGCCGCAGAACTCAACACCGATCTTGAAGAGTATTGCTCGACTTCGCCATCTTTCGCACTCAACGACACCCGATTCAAGCGGCTCTATGGATTCGGTCTCCTTCCTCTCGTCCCCTCGATCACTACAACCGCGTTACTAGAAATCGTCAACCAGATTTCCACCCTCCCTCATCTGAGGGGCTTGATCATGGGTACTAAAGGAATAGGGAATGGGCTGGATGATCCAGCTCTTGACCCCGTGTGGGAAGCCATAGAAATCACCGGTCTTGTCGTCTTTTTGCACCCTCATTATGGTGTGGACGCTAAAGCATACGGAGAGCAAGAAAATGGCCATGTACTACCATTAGCCCTTGGGTTCCCATTCGAAACGACTATTGTATGTTTTTTTGAATTCTACTTGGGGACGAGCACCAAATTATTTGACAGGCGGCGACGAGGCTCATTCTATCAGGTGTTTTTGACCGCTTCCCCAACCTCCGTCTCTTGCTCGCCCATTCCGGTGGTGCACTACCACTCCTGTCTTCGCGTCTTGCATCGTGCATCAATCATGACCCTATCGTTGCTTCTCGTCTGAAACATGACGCGCGTTTCTACCTTGGAAAGTTTTACTTCGATGCAGTTGCCTATGGACCAGAAGAACTTGGCTTCGTCAGTGATACGATTGCGCGCGCGGCACATTATGAACAAGATTCCTCCATTATAGGGGAATTGAATAGGAGCACTGGTAGTGGTAGGATGCTCTTCGGCACAGACCATCCTTTCTTTCCGCCCTTAGTCGAGACTGAGAAATGGAGAAGTGTGGTCGATAACTTGGAAGCTATAAATGCTGTCGGAGGTTGGACTACCGCAGATACAGATCAGGTGCGGGGGAGGAACGCAGTACAGCTGTTCAATTTGTCTAGATAACATAGTCTACGGGGTGTGCTAGGCAGATTCAAACTTGGGTTTCTGTAGCTTAAGACTGAAATCTATGTGTTGGACCGACTGATGGACTGCACTGGTACTCAAAATATCTATAGCTATACTTCAGTTAGCCTCCTGTCTCACGAACACTTCAATGAGGACACACAATTATGGACTCTTTCTTGCAGATTGTCCTCTGTGATATTTCCACTCGACTCGAACAAAAATTTGCGCTTCCCCTTCCATTTCTCTTTCAGATCAGTAGCCACACTGAAAAGCTCCTCTCCCTCCATGTTATCGAGCATGATGACATCTGCCCCAGCCTCGATGGCTTCCTCGGCTTCCTCCCTATTTCTTACTTCGACATCAAGGAGAAGACTGAACCCACCAACTCTGCGAGCTTGTTTGATTGCCTCGCTGATTGAGCCTTCCAAATTTTCAATAAGATGAAGGTGTATGATCCAGAAAAAGTGTGTACCAGATGACCAGATATGATTATCCTTAAGCATAATCATACTCGAGAGATCATGACGATGAGGATCAATGCCTCCAACGAGCATGGCATACTTTTCCACAAGGCGGAACCCCGGGGTTGTTTTGCGAGTGCCTGCAATTAAACCTGTAAAGCCGCAAGTATCAGCCTTATCTAGGATCTTCTTGGCCCTAGAATGGAGATAAATGATCAGAGGTATCATGGGAGTGAAAACCGGTCAAATATACTTGGTCGCAATACCACTGCACCTTGCCAGGATGTTCAGGGCAACTCGCTCGCCGAGTAAGAGATGTCGAGCTTTGCCATGAACAGTGGCAATATGTTTGACAGGTTCAAAATATGTACCTTCATGAAGGTGCCATTCTACCCTGCACAAAAAATAATTGGCAATGTGAGTACCTGTATCACTATGAATTCAATAAAAAAAATTGAGATATGTCACCTACGAGCAATCTAATTGTTCGAAGACCTCCGTGAAAAATGGACATCCTGCGAGGATGGCCCGTTGATTTCCCTTTCCAAACAGGAACGCCTCTCGTTCCGCTTCGCCGACAACAAATCCGGCGTAATCAAATGACGGCGTGTCCTCCGCAAGCCAAGCAGTGACTTGAAGCTTCCAACTCGGAGGGAGTATATGGGCATATTGGTTCGCCATCTCGAGTTCAATATTTCAGGCTCGGAATGACGTTGGTATGCCATTTTTCACACGGCAATGTCAAGTTGAATGCCAAGTTACGCATCTCCAATTTATTTCCTCGAACTTTATGGACGTTTCATAGATAGTACGTTTTTGCATTATCACTGTAGTTGTATAAATCTAACATAACATCAGCAGTGAATCAGTCTACTCTTCGAACACCGAATTTAGGTTTTCGTAGCAGTATTGATTTCACTGGTGAGAATTTTCTTTACCTAGGTCCTTCCTGGAACTGCCTCGACAGGAAATGATCCTCAACATTGATGCGTTGGATGTCGTACAGCGATCACTACCATGCACCAGAATTATGTGGGACCACCGACTCGACGATGCCCTCTTTCTTGTGGCGCAATCCTGGGCGAGGCTCGTAAAAGAGTTGCTTTGCTTAAAGCACAGCCATCGATTATTGGTCATTCTGGAGTCCGTTAGGTCTTACTTGCGCTGCGTTGACTAATTCAAGCTTTTCGTCTGGTCAGACTATAGTAGGTATTTTCTTGAGAACGTACCACTATGAATTCTTGCTCCAACTCGATTTTAGATGTGACAATTATTGCATTCTTGACTTTCAAGATATCAAGCAAACTCAGTTGGTTGACCAGCACCGAACATCCGAAACTGCAAGTCGTCATGATAGTAGAGGAGCTGGTTACTTCAGTGGGTGACACCCTTGAGCAGTGGCTACGCTGGGGTTGAATCAAGAACCTTGTGTAGGCAATGACTGATATTCTACCTGATGTCTTAGTCTGCTCTGAATTATAATCGCCGGCGCTATTGAAGAATGTATTGTATAGGGACAAGCATCAAAATGAAGGGAGTGAATTAACGGTAGAAATTGGATGGCTCTGTCCATGCTGCGGGATACGGTGGACTGTTAAACTCTTCCTCATCAGCGGCAGCCAAAATCTGAGGCATAGGGTTGGTGTTGTGTCCGGCAGGATATGTAGGAGTTGGGGAGCGTATGAAAGGATTCTGAAGAGTGGAATTGGATGGTCGCGGGTTACATACACCCTGTATTGGAGCAGCATGGGGTGGCCCATATCTATCGGGCATCGAGTAGGCTGGCTGCGGAGGATTGTAAATTGAAGGATTTGGAGGTAGCTGATGACTGAAATCGAGGAACGATCATCAATTGTCGAGGCGATAACAAACAAAAATTTGACGTACGATTGCCGCCCTGGGCTAAGTAAATTCGCAGTTGCCTTTGGTTGTGTGAGTCCGAGATGCGCAGAGACTGACGAACTATCAAAGTCAGAGACATACCCTTGTGTGAGGCTTCACGCACAGCTAACTTACTTATAGAAGGCAGATACATCAAGTACTTGTGAGGGTGCAGAATCTTGGAACGCAGAGACCGCAGGACGTCTCCCATACACCATAGACAAATCTACATTGATTCTTGGAGCTTGCATGGTCTGCAGTGTCAAGTTTGCTGTTGTGTTAGAATTGTAGTCTTGCAAATGACTACTTGGTAGCTTTGATTGGGAAGACGGTCCTGAGTGGAGAGATAGCGAGGACTTTGGATCAAGTATAGTTTGGAACTGAGGAGGGCGCTGTTGAGTTATAGGAGACTTAGGCTCAATGTTGAAATTCATGTTAGGGCTCGCTGGAAACTTAGGTGAAGATATTTGAGGGAGTCCTCGAGTCGAAGGGTCTGTCAAAGTAAAAGAGGCGCGTGCCGCTGAAGTCTCAGAAGGTAGATAAGGCAACTGCCTGTATGGTGATTCATTCGCCAATGGAACCGCAATATCCAGGGTGGCGCCCAACTGTTGTTTCTCTGGGCGAGGATCAGATATGAATGAGATCGGCTCGCCGTAGGGATTGGCCAAAGTCGGCGGTGGTGGGGGCACACTGGCATATGCTGGTGCTGCGGGTGAACCACAGGTGTCCAGATCAGCTTCTGCACACCTTGGCTTTGAAAATGAATCTGATAAATTGCTGCCCAATAGATTTTCCTGATGAACCTGCGTAGGTCGCGTCTCGGAAACGGGCCTGGCTGTAGAATAGTGGTCTACCAGTGCACTCGTCCGCAGGGTCTCCTGGGCTTCACTGAGTCTCTGAATAGAATGCCTCTGCACGTCCGTAGCAAACACAACCTCATCCCGTGTCTCCCACTGATCATCGCGGCCAGCATGATTTTGGTATTGATCGAAAGATAGCTGTGTTACAAGCGATATCTTCTGATCGAACTCCTCTTCTGAATACGCCGGAGGGGGTGGGAGTTCTGTCATGATGAAAGGATGAGGAGGATCATTTTTAGCAATGTCCAGAAAGTGCCTAGTTCAGGGTCGACTAACTCCACCCCAAAAATATTGTTTTATTGAAATTAAGGATTTTCTGAACTAACATTAGTTACAATCACCCTCCTCGAGAATGACCTAAAACACCAGGTTGCAAGGCCAGAAGGGCGGATCACCGTACAGTACACTTGCTTTTCGTTCCACTGTGCGGTTAGATCGTCAAATGATTCATCTTCAGGCAGGGCAAAGAGCCACGAGGAAACGATCAACTCGTCGCCGTCCTGGACGAATGACTCTAAACACCAGTCTAGGGCTTCGATGCCATTTTCTTCAGGAACTTAGAGCTTAGATGCTAGAATGCACCAGGCATGAGTTCGGTGCTATGGAAACGAGCAGGTTTGATTGTCCTATGAAGAAGTAATTATCCAGGATCCAAACAGGAAAGCTAGAACAGGACAAAAATTAGACTTCGATCCCTTCAAGGTTTGTTCCCTATTATTATGATGGAGTGAGAACAGATATGACGGAAATTTGGCGTTGAATTCACTAATTTTGGGAGACGTAAATAAGCGTCAGCTCCTATATGAATATGAGCCTTCAGACAATTCATGGAGGGCATCACATACCCCAGCCGTCGAGCGAAACCAGCTCCAAGGAGCCACCAAAGTAGCTTATTCATTGATTAGGAACGCCTCCAAAACCTAATGGTCATCAACGTACGTGGCGAAAATGTTACTCATTGGAAGGCCAATCCCAATTCGTGGATACATCTCAATGTTAGTATTAGATACCTCTATTTCATGTACCCTGGCATGGTTCCATCGTTGTATCTGCTCATCAACAGTAGCACGTACTCCTTCTTCGCTTACACTTGCAGACCGTAAGGCGCCTATACGAGAGTTTTCCATTCGGGCCGCATTGCGGAAGTGTGAAAATGAGAAAAGATCAGCTGGCTCTTTTACTCGACACTCAGGAGTGAAAAGCCCGCCACCTCAACGACATTGAGTGTCCTTGTGGGATGAAATCCAAGTAGAATTCACGAACCTTGATCCGATATCCGGATACCAACGTCGTTTTCGCCAGCGGCAATAGTCACGCATATCGGGGGAGTTTGAGATTTACCCTGATGAGCTATAACTGTTGCTCGCATTGACTACAGATCAAGTTGAGATGTGATTAAGTTGAAAAAGGAAAACATTTACATTTTTCAGGATCTCAAAGATGATGTACCTGCACTTCAGATTAGTAGATAATATAGTAGATCGCATTACTCACTCCAAATGCTCTTTGATATAGGGAAAATGGGTATCAAGTTGTCCATCAACAACCACCTCTGGCCAGGGTTGAACATGGAATTCTTTTCCTCTGAAATCTTCTACCCACGTCGGTCTCTGCCTGAGTAACTTCACACAGCGCTCGACGCTCTTCTTCACCTTCAATCCAGTGAAAATAATCCCAACATGGGGTTCTCCAGTCGCCTGCTTCTCACGTTGACCCATAAAGATTTCGGTGAGGGCAATATGATGTTCTGCCAGTACTCGTCGCGAAATTCTTGACGTCAGCATCCTGCGCATGACGGAATCAAGTTGGTCGGGAGCCAAATAGGGCGAGGAGAGGGAAAGACCAAGAGAGAGATTTGGAATGACTGTCGCGCTTGGGGAAAAATTCACTTCGTTGAACCGTCATTGGGAAAAATCAAAAACGCACTGCTCATCCAGTAATCCGCGCACAAAATTACAAAACTTGTCATTCTCTGAGAGTGAAGTAATGGGAGGATAACAACGAAACCTACAGGTAAAGATGAGCCTCTTGTAAGGAGAAGGACTGTGAAGCAGCACTCACTTCTCGAATGCGGACCAATAAAGCTGAAATAGTTCAGTGGCTGAAATTCGAGAAAAGAAAAGGGCAGACCTCGTATACTCTGGCAACACCTTCCTGAGTCACAACCACATATGGCAGAGCCTGAAGATCGCGTAGACGATGCGCAATCCGTACAGGTAGTTCAGTGCGTACGTAATTGGCTGTCTACATTTCTTGATAGTAAGCCAGGTTTTTACTGACAGACGACAGTCGTACTTTGATCAGGCGCTCCTCGTTCATATGCCGCCCATAGAAAACCTAACAGCAGAAGGGTAAACTAGTGGAACTCGTTACTGTAATAAACGATAATGCGTACAAGTTGACGAAGTGTGAGTCGTTGTGCCTCCTTCGAGGCATACAACTCAAGCTGCCGGTTCTGGTAGAAATGCCGCGCCGTTGACTCACATCTGAACCCAAAGGTATGTTGATGTCTCTTCCAACATGTCTGGGTTGCATTGTAGAGCATTTTGAGAAAGGTTTATATTCCCATGAGCTAGCGAGAGTTTGAACAGCACGATGCAATGACGGAGAAAACGACCTAGTGGGAGCATGTAATTTATCTAGGGTACATGTATGGCGCCTATGATTCGCGCACAGTAAATTCTACTCTTGAGCATTCATTCAACGTGTGTACAGTAATTCTACACATGATAAAAAAGGCGCTGGGGTTACAGTAGTCCTTCAGACCGTAAAGCCCCCAGGATCACAAAAGCTGACCGACGTTCACGGTCGAGCCCTATCCAGTCACCTCTCTTGCTTTCGGGAATATCCTCATGACCAACCACATAAATATCGTCAGTCTCCATCCGGTCCGTTTCTGAGATAGGATCTTCCCGGGCATACATCGAGTCCTGCCACTGAGCCTCGCTCATGGTGACGGCTACTGTTTTAGCATCTCGAATGTTTGGAAGGATTGATGTGAGGAGATTGGACAGTAACTCCGAAGTTCCGTCGATATTAGAGGAGTGTAAAAGAGGTAAAGGTAGATATTCGGCCTGGAAAGATCATAGGAAATCGGACCATTGAAGGAAAAGAGCTTACCTCCAGGAGCATACCCTTGATTGCACCACCTGCAAGGGCAACGTTCCCTATCCTGACAATCCAATCATCTCCAATAGAAAAGACCTGTCCGTCAATTGTGATCTGCTGACTGGGCGCTGGACCTCCTCGCGCTGAAGCAGCGGTAGCTTGACGTACAGACACCCATCTGGCCTTCATCTGAGCCATTAATTGTTCGAGAGCACCAGGGGGTCGAAGAGTGAGGAAGGTTGTGCGAAAATGTGAGCACGTCTGTAAAAAGTTAAATTCTTGACCAGGGGGAGCAGCCGCAAGTACATCTGCCCTCATTGGTGCTGCAGGGTCTTCCAAGAGCACAAAAACATTATCATTCATGGTGAGGGCACACATAATGCGATCCTGATGGCCGGCCGACTGGTCGAATGTTGAGCGGTACGATCTGACAGATATATTCCATTTCCCGCGGATAACTGCCTGTTCTACATGAGGGCGCTAAGAACGGTCGAATTCCTGACATTCATACGTGGTGGTTCACCATAATGTTCTCGTAGACCATACTCAATGCCTGTGGGGGGGCATTGATCCATCGAGCCAATCTAAACCATTGATAAGTACATGTTCAAGTGGGAACCCAAGAAAGCAAACCCTGTGAGACCCATAGTCACAATCGCAATTTCAATTGAGGGATGATTTCTGTGATTCCAATCGCGTGAGTGTGACAGCGCGAGAACGAACAAGGAACGCGCCAATTTCAATTTCATCGTCATATATGCCCCCCAAGCGCAAAGCCTCAGACGATCTTCACGTCTCTCCGTCGAAACGTGCAATACTGCCAACTGCACCCTCTTGCCAATCCCACACTGAAGAGCAACTAGTAGCTACTCCTACATCGATAACAACCTCCATAAAACGGAGAACCTACAGGAAAAAGGAAGAGAATGCCCCAGACGGATCACAAGCCGAGGCAAATCATGTACCAGATAACACTCAATCTACAGCTATCTCTTCTCCCAGTAAGAGGCAATTTGCAGAGACACAATCCAAGCTTGCAGAGGCTTCCGTGGAACTCGGTTCGAATCTACTGGAATCCTCAACTCGAGTCAAACGGCCATATTCAAAGAAGTTGGTCGTCGAAGTACCACCACTTCCACTGTACGCACAATTATCTTTCCCTCCATCTCGACCGCCTTCAGAGCCCTGCGATCCCTTTACTACCCCGCCAAGATCCAAACAAAAGACCCTGACCACGCGATCGCCATCGGAGCGAGAGTCCCTACTTACTTCAAAACTTCTTCCTTTACAATACTGTCCTTGCCTTAATGCCCAGAAAAAAGCCGTTCTTCATACCCTTCAAGCACCTACAATTGTTGATATGAGTGATGACCAGAAGTCTGCAAAAGGGCTTCTACAAGATCTTCTTCTAGGCACTGTCACACGCTCAGAAGGAAATAGTTGCCTAGTCTTAGGACCTCGAGGATCTGGAAAGTCGACAGTGAGGCAAATATTTCGTTTTTCTCTGACTTGAAAAGAATTAGACCTTTCAGATACTCGATCAATGCCTGGACGCCCTCCCAGGGCCACCGATAGTCGTTCGGCTATCTGGCTGGATACATCGCACTGACCGCCTAGCAATGCGTGAAATTGCATACCAGCTTGGCCAACAGACCGGGCGATCATTCCTCCAAGTGGACAATGACGACGATGACTCCTTCATCGAACAGGATCAGAACCCCTTCCTTGACCAACAAGAGTCTCAATCTGGTGGAGTAGGATTAGCATTGCCACCATCCTCCCATCTCCCTGCTCTGATATCCGTTATCACTACCCTCTCCCGTCCAACTGTAGTTGTCCTTGATGCCTTTGACCTGTTCGCCCTTCATCCGAGGCAAGCATTACTATATTGTCTGTTAGATACCGTGCAAGGATGCCGAACAGGCATGGATAACAAAGGGCTTGCTGTTGTCGGCATTACAACACGCATTGATACCATCAACCTGTTGGAGAAGCGAGTGAAAAGCCGCTTTTCTGGTCGGGTTATTCGCACCGCTGGAATATCTGCAACGGCAGACATTCTGTCTCTTGCCAAGAGAATTTTACACATCCCTATATCCCCAACCGAGAAAAATCCGGAACTTGTGGATGATTGGAATGACGTCTGGTCACAACGAACATCCGAATGTTTGAAAGACAAAGAAGTGATTAATATGATGAAGGATACAGTGGGTATAACGAAGGATCCTAAGCTATTGCATCGTTTATTGGTGAGCATTTACAAGCAAGAACCTCGGCTTCACTGATGGCTCGAACCCTTGTAGATTGATGCAATGACCCGACTCTCACCAACCTCTCCTTTCCTGTCTCCCTCAATAATTTCTCAAGCTATCAGTTCCCAACGCTCAAGACCACCTTCGTACGACTCCTTGGGTATGTTGATTTCTTGCTGATGAGAAACTTGAGGTCAAACCTGTTTTTAGATCTCCCATATCCTGCCCTGTGTCTCCTGATTTCATCCATCCACACCATGACATCTGGCCATGACCTCTTCACCTTTGAGATGCTTTTCACTGCATTTCGAAATCAGCTTCGAGCATCGATGGTTGCCCCGGTTCAAGTCAATGGGGGAAGTGTTGGCATGGTTCGGTGTAGCAAGGCTATTCTGCTCAGCGTGAGCCTCTTTTATCACAATACCCTATATACTTATCACTGTGTATAGGCTTTCGAATTCCTTGTAGCTTCTCGAATGTTTGTCGCTGCTGCTGCTACTTCCTCAAATTCAATGGCCAAGGAGTTTTTCAGATATAGACTGACGTTGGAAATAAAAGATGTCAGGAGGGTAGTTGAGAGAGCGGGACAAGTAACATTGAAGAAATGGTTAACAAAGGCGGGCTAGGGTGACGCGAATTACACATTTGTAATGAATGCATCTCAGTAGTATACGATGAAGGAACGAAGTGCAATCATAGAAAGAGAACGAACGACATATGGAAGGAATGAAGGGATCCCTCAATAACACCAGCGTTTATGTATGTGATCTTGATTTATATTTACGAGCACACAAACCTTCGTTCACGGGCTCGGAGAATCTTCTAGCCAGAATGAAACAAATTTGGGGGATGTTTTGTTGCCATCAGACCCCGGAGGGATCTTGGGCGTTGAACACTTGATGTTTACATTCTCTAATGAAGTGCAGCCAAGAATTGCCTGAGAGCGTTGGATCATATTCCTAAAACCTTCATCTAACACAATGCTTTCATCCCATTCTCTTGTTTCTTCCGCAAGTTCACGAAGGAAATCCAGCATACTTTCCTTACTCCCTGTGTTCCCTTCCGAAGTGTTCTCTTGGCAGTCGTGTACTTTGATCCCCTCTTTGTTGGGTGGTGAAAGCTTAACAGAAGGTATTCCTAGGCCGACCCGATGATATTGAAGGGGCTTTCGCCTGGGCACAGGACAACCCTTAATCTCGTTGATCGTGGTGCGTCTTGGGACAGAGTGGTCGCTTTCAACAATGTCAGGCAGTATCATTGAACGAAGTGGGGAGGGGCCTAGCGGTGGGCTCCGTCGAGTACGAAGTGTAGAGGGCCTCGATTTCTCCCTCCGTTTTAAATTGTCGTAGGCACTGAAGATAGTCAGAGGGCTCTTCATGTCATTGCGTGTGGGGCCAGTTTGCGCGTTAGTAGACCCTGGAATGTTAGAAACAGACGCATGACAAATCTCCTCAATCACACTCAAGTTCGGTGAAAGTGAGGCTCTCCGAGATCTATGGCGACCGGGCTTCACGAGGGGGAGGAGAGCATTGTTGTAAGGATGATCAGCTCTTTTGTCTGAGAGAGAGGCTATTGGCATATGATCCTCGACGTCCGGGCCACCAGTGGGAAGGGATGGAAGGGACGATATAGGGGATAGACAAGAGCGGTTCAAGTGGGCTACTGCAAACCCGTGAGTAGCTTGTGGCGATTCAACTCCAGGAATGGCCCCAGGATCCGTGTAGAAAGGTAGGGAGGCTTCAGGCTCAGTGTAAAGTTTTACTAGGCGAAGAGTTGTATGCTCGAGATGATTATGGGGCCAAGGGAGGGACTCCCGAGAAGCTGATACTTCGACGTGCCCTTTTTTCCGACCGATCCTACCGAGGTCAAATGATAGTTGTGAATGCAGAAACCGAGAAATGGTGGTCTTGGTCAAGGACGGAGAAAAACGGGAGGGCCTGTTGTTGTATTTGTGTATATGAGATGGAGTCTGACTGCTGAAGAGGACAACTGGGCCAGTCGAAAAGGTAGAACTCTTCGTCTTATAGGTTGTTACTGTGTCGCCCGAGACATCGTGTTTTTGAGAAGACCCAGAAGTATCTGCACCCGGATATATCAAGGTGAGGTCGCTTGGTTTTGAGCGGATTTCAAAAGACGGAGAACCAAACAAGCCAATGAGAAAGCCTGCCTTACAGTTTCCGCCGCTTTTACGCATGGTATATGCGGTAAAATTGAACAATTTTGTGCTCCTGGATAGACATTGCCTGTGAACTGGCGGTGGGCCTCTTAGATTGATGAACTTGCGGTGTCGAACGAAGAGAATCTTGAAGGTCGACAAGCATATAGCAGAAAAGACCAAAAGAGCCGTCAGACAAGCCAACCAATTTGAGGGTGCCGAGGAATCGCGAATTGGGGCTGCAAGGGAGAAGGGAGGAAAGATCAAGAACAATAACAGGACACTTCTGGCATAGGAATCAGGACCACAGAGACTCCATGGGCTGAACTGGACCATTCGATTGTAGATAGGTGAGCGCTAGAAAGACAACGACCGAGGCAAGTATGACGAGTATGTTTCAATGACGTTGGCTCGTCTGGCTTTTGATTCTTGACTTGAGTCCGTCATAGTAGAATGTTAGTTGATGCTTGGCATGAACATTGACTCAAAACAATCTTCAGAAGTGAGATGCACTTTCCCAGAAAGCTATGATCACCTTCACTCCACTATCTGGCGCTGCTCGCTCAGACTCCGTCTCTCCACTGTCATATCTGCTCCAGGTCGACGATGTTCGCATCCTGCTGGACTGTGGTTCACCTGACTGGTCACCTGAAAGTCCTTCCGCGCCAGCTGGCGGCGATGGCAATTCGAAAATTCAGCATTACTGGACAGAGTATTGCGAAACCCTTCGTCGGTCAGCAGCTGCGCGAATGATGTCTGTGCTCAGCAACTAACAATGTTTCCAGGATCGCGCCTACGGTTGATTTAGTGCTACTCTCCCATGGTGACCTGGCCCATTCTGGATTGTATCCATACGCATACTCAAGATGGGGTTTGAAGGCCACAGCATACTCCACGCTACCTGTCCAGGCGATGGGAAAAATAGCAGCAATGGAAGACGTGGAAGGGATCAGAGATGAGCAGGACATCGGTGACGAACCAATACAAGAAGAGGAGCACGACGGGATGCGCCCAGAGGACAATGGCGAGATGCCCCATGACCCTCCACATGCCAAGTTGGGTAGATATATTTCTACTCTGGTAGAGGTTCAGGATGCTTTTGAACACCTCAACACGCTTCGTTATTCCCAACCAACCCACCTTCAAGGTATGCTCTACCGTGATGATACTAGAGACAGACCAACTCCATCGCTTTTAGGGAAGTGCCAGGGGATCACCATAACGCCATTTAATGCAGGGCACTCCCTAGGTGGAACAATATGGAAAATCCGCTCGCCAACATCAGGGACCATCATCTACGCCGTTCACATGAATCATATGAGAGAACGGCATCTGGACGGAACTATACTCATGAGGAACGCTAGCGGTGAGATATTTGAACCGCTAGCAAGACCAGACCTCCTCATAACTGATGCCGGCCGAGGCAATGTTATTACGAGTCGACGGAAAGATAGAGATGCGGCATTGATAGGTGAGCTCAACCTAGGCCTCAACTTGCTTTTCGGCTCATGGGTCTCTAGATACAATAACTGCAACACTTTCCTCTCGATCCTCTCTTTTACTTCCGTGTGACTCCAGCACTCGTATACTGGAACTTCTTGTTCTGTTGGATCAGCATTGGAATTATTCACGTCTACGGTACCCAATATGTCTACTCGCTAGAACTGGGAAGGATATGCTCGCTTTTGTGCGGAGTATGATGGAGTGGTTGGGGGGTACAATCAGCAAGGAAGATGTGGGCGAAGAGACAGCAAAAGAACGTAACAAACGGAAACGAGATGACGATGATGACAATGAAGCACTCGGGGCTTTCTCCCTGCGATTTAAGTGAGTCTGGTATCTTTATGGAAATTTACGATTAATTGAATCAGTTCCTAGACATCTGGAAGTTTTCCCCAATCCTCAAGCGTTACTTCAAACTTACTCTTCCAAAGATCCAAAGCTCATTCTAGCTGTCCCAGCTTCTTTGTCTCACGGTCCCTCGAGAAATATGTTTGCTGATTTTGCTGCGATTCCTGATAATGTTGTTTTACTCACCAGTCGGGAAAATGAGGGAACGCTCGGCCGGTTGCTTTTCGATCGGTGGAACGACCGACAGCGTGTTGATGACAAGTGGGACAAGGGCAAAATCGGCAATAATATCATGTTAGATGGAACTCTCGATTTGAAGGTGAGAACAAGGTCAGATTATAGACAACTCTCAGACCTTGCCAGATGCACAACAAAGTACCGCTACAAGGCGCTGAATTGGATGCCTACCTCCAGCAAGAAAAGGAAAGGAAGGATAAGGAAGCTGCCCAACAAGCCGCACTTGTGCGTAGTCAACGCATACTTGAAGCTGATGAGGACGAAAGTGAGTCAGATTCTGACTCAGACGCCGATGAGGAAGATGAAGTGAGGAGGACGCTGGAGGACGATATAAACATGGATCTGGATGATGATGATGGAAAATTACGGCGGCGCAAAACAGACAACTTAGACTCGTCGGACTGGGCATTGGATGGGGATGAAGGCTTGACGAAACAATTCCTTTCATTTGACATATATTTGAAGGGAAATGTCTCAAGGGCAACTTCATTCTTCAAAACTGCCGGAAGTCAAATGCAGCGCTTCCGGATGTTTCCATATGTTGAAAAGAAGCGAAGAGTCGACGAATATGGTGAAACCATTGATGTAGGCATGTGGTTGCGAAAAGGGAGGGCACTAGAGGAGGCAGCTGAGAGTGACGAAATCAAGGACTACAAGCGAAAACTCCAGCAGGAGGAAGAAGCCAAGGTATACAGGCTTGGTTATGGTTAGCCGTTGTTTACTGAAGTTATCTTGCAGAAAATAAAAGAGCCCCCATCTAAATATGTGACAATGAATGTCGATGTTCAGTTGGCCTGTCGGTTATTATTTGTCGATTTGGAGGGTCTCAGCGATGGACGTGCCATCAAAACAATCATACCTCAGGTCAACCCCCGAAAAATGGTTAGATGCCTACAAACAATTATTTACATGAGATCCTCACCATCTATTGTAGATCCTTGTCTCGGCATCTGAACCAGCTACAAATTCTCTCCTCGAGAGTTGGAGTAATATCCGTACAATGACTAAAGATATTTACGCTCCTTCGGTTGGTGAGAGCGTCCAGATCGGACAACAGACGAATACTTTCTCTATATCCATTAGTGAGGATCTCCTCACCTCTCTTCGAATGTCTAGGGTGCGTCCATATACCAATTACATTATAATTTACCTTCCGACACTTTCTAGTTTGAAGATAACGAGATAGGCTACGTCCGCGGCCGTGTTATTGCCCATGCTACGTCAACAATTCCTACACTCGAGTCTGCCTGTCTGCCTACCCCCACAGACAGAAATGAAGTGAGCAGCTCTTCAAAGAATCGTCTACTAGGATCACGTCCAAGGGTCGCGCTTCCTCATTCAACAATGATTGGTGAACTGAAGTTGACTGCACTCAAGCACAGACTTTCCGCAATCAACATTCAGGCCAGATTGATTGGTGAAGGTGTTCTCATCTGCGGAGGATCTACACTGGGTGATGATGAAGAAGGCTCCACTGAAGAAACCATAGCAGTTCGAAAGAAAGCGAAAGGATCTGTTGAGTTGGAGGGGAACGTTTCGGAGTTGTATCACAAAGTGAGGCGTGAGGTGTATAAGCAACTTGCATTGGTCGCTGCTTCATAGGATTTCAATGCATTTATGGCGTTAGTGTGGCAAGAGATCATGTGCTTGGTAGGCAGGATTACAGTCAGATAGTGGTTCTAGTTAGACATTGGTCAAAATTACATGTACCAAACCCCTTTTTAGATCAATCATATTGATAGATGATGGTATCTTTATTCTGATCCCGTTGAATAGCATATTGGTTAAACCAATTGGTTGAACCTCGCTCACCGTGAAATTCCTGAATCCTATTCATATGACACATAACATATATATTTAGCATGTAAGTCCTGATCTACCATCAAAACGGCTGAAGTTGTGTCATTCTGGAACGTTGTTCACATGCCTATACTTGACCTCTGGATGTTTGCAAAAACATCTAGTGCATGTCTCATTGTCTGTTTGTGACTGACAGAGTGGTTTGATTGGGTTGATAATGCAGTGGAAAAACATTGGTGTTATTCAGTCTGTGACAAATGTTTGTGAAAGTTATGCGTTCGGATATAAAAATAAAATGGTACGGTGCTTTCTCGTCATTTGCTTTCCTCTATCCCCTTGTTAGTGCCTTTTGATAACTTTGCATATTTCCCATACACTGACAGCACATGTGCACCTACCTACAGTCTTTCCATTCGAGGAATGCGTGAAGTCATCTCTCTGCACGTAGGCCAGGGTGGTATTCAGATTGGCAATGCCTGCTGTAAGCGTATCTTGCTTTTGTCGCGAGAAAGATACACCGCAACACGCGTTTTGTGAGAAGAGGATGATACTGATCCGATTATCACAGGGGAGCTCTATACTAGGGAACACAGGCTTGATGTGTGTTTCTTTCGTTCGTACGTTTTGTCTAGTACTCAATCACTTTCAGTATGATGGTCGCCTCGTGGAAGGTTGTTCAGCTGAAGATGATGGGCTTCGTACTTTCTTTTCCGAGACTTCTAGTGGCAAGCATGTGCCTCGCTCGCTCTACGTGGATCTTGAACCCGGTGTCATCGATGATGTAAAGACCGGCCCTTTCAAGAATTTCTTTCGCCCCGAGACCTTGATCAATGGCAAGGAGGACGCTGCTAGCAATTGTACGTATCCTTATGTTCGCGCTTTCCTGATTGGGTCATTATAGTGCCTCATAGACGCGCGGGGGTACTGCACCATTGGAAGGGGTATGTTGGAGGATACGATGGATAGAGTCCGCCGCCTCACAGACAAGTGCTCTGGTCTTCAGGGCTTCTTCGTTTTCCACTCGCTCGGTGGTGGTACTGGCTCTGGTTTTGGAGCTCTCCTGCTCGAGCGTCTTTCTATGGAATACGGCAAAACGTCTAGGTTAGAGTTGGCCTTGTATCCAGGTCCTGAAACGGCAGCCTCCACTGTTGAGCCTTACAACTCGGTCCTCACCACCCACACAACTCTTGAACACTCCGACTGTAGTTTTATGGTGAGACTTGGCATGCAAATCAACGCCCTCCCATCTTGGAATCCTAACTCTAGGAAACTAGATGGATAATGAATCTATTTACGACATTTGCAAGAAAAACTTCTCCAACCGATCTCCTTCCTTTTTAAATCTCAATAGGCTGATTGCCCAAGTTGTATCCTCCGTCACCGCCTCGTTACGTTTTGATGGCTCCTTGAATGTCGACTTGAACGAATTCCAAACCAACTTGGTCCCGTGAGTCCGTTGTATCTTTCTTATTACCGAAGGACCTTCTGATTATGCCTTTTGAAAGCTTCCCTCGAATCCATTTCCCACTTACCACCTTTTCCCCCATCACCTCTGCCGAAAACGCTAGTTATGAGCAAAATTCAGTGACTAATATAACTTTCTCTTGCTTCGAACCTGGCAACCAGATGGTCAAATGCGATCCCCGAGAGGGCAAACACAGTCAGTCATTAGTCTCTCGTGTCCAGCTATGTATTTATCTGGAAGCAGTGACTTGTGCTTTGCTCTTTCGTGGCGATGTTACTCCTCAGGACGTTAATGCTGCTGTCTCCACCATCAAGTCCAGGCAAACCATTCAGTTCGTCGATTGGTGTCCTACTGGTTTCAAGCTCGGTATCTGCAACGAGCCCCCTGCTCACATCCCTGGCGGTGATCTGGCAAAGGTCTCCCGTAATGTGTGCTCTTTGACCAACACTACGGCCATTGGCTCTGCTTGGAGTCGTCTTGACCATAAATTCGATCTCCTATACTCTAAACGTGCCTTCGTACATTGGTATGTTGGCGAGGGTATGGAAGAAGGTGAATTCTCCGAGGCTCGTGAGGACTTGGCTGCTTTGGAGAAGGACTATGAGGAAGTTGGCATCGATTCCGCGGATATTGAAGAAACTGAATATTGAACTTCACTTGTCTTTGCAGCCTAGAATTTTATTATTACCTTTCACGTCCTGTCACAATTTTCTGCATGTATACCTCATTGTCATGGTGGAATATTCCGAACTTTATTACATTACAACCCTGGATATCAACAGTGTCTTCGAACATCCTTATCAGATAGATTTTTTAGAGTCCTTCAAACTGACAATCTGGTTCAAGATTAAGCAATCTCCTTGTCTTTTCTCGGCCTGTCCATCAAATGGTTCATCGAAAGCTGCAATCCGAGAATCTCTATCAACTGCAAAATAGGCTGTTCGGAGCCCTTGGAATCTGATACATTCGTTACCTACGAGCTGATCACTAGTGATCCGGGGTGTATTGGTTGTCGTGTTGACATTTTTGTTCGCCTGGAGAGCCCTTTCCGTCCGTTCTTTGGCCTCTTTGCGAGTTTCGGAGATAAATTTTATCGCCATATTCCAAAAACCCACTTCTATCATGGCTCCCTTGATAATTTCCAAACTGTCAGGATCGACGTTTTGGAAATCGGAGTCGGGGCGATCACTTTTGAAAAGTCGATGGAAAATTCGAGCCTCGTCAATTTGGATCGGGCTTCCAGAGGGCGCATGCTCAGCGACCCACTGGATAAATGCTCGAGGTTTCTTCCGAGGCCCTTCATCCTCCAATTTACAAATCAACTCGGTGACCATTCCTGTTGCGGGATCTGTCTTATACGATATGCAGGTGATAGGATGAGGTGCTTGGAACAATCCAACTGTCTTCCCTGGGGCTAGACGGAAGTAATCTTTAGAGTCTTCTAGGCGAAAATCGCTACGATCGATGTAGATCGTGCGGGTGAACGGTACCTTACTTGTACCCAGCTCAGGTACTTTGGGGTGAAGAGGTTTCTCTATCATTAGAACATAGTCCTCGGTGACATTCTCAAGAATAACCTTGAGTGGACATAGGACCATGAGGAGACGGGGAGCTGTTCCCTCAAGATACTGGCGGACAGTCTGTTCGAATCGAGTAATCTCAATGCTAGTAGTGGCAGTCGAGACACCAAGAGAGCCAACAAATGAGAGGATAGCACCTGGTGGGACACCCCGACGTCTGAGTGCATTAAGAGTGTAAAGTCGGGGATCGTCCCAGTCAGTGACCAAACCCTCTTTGACGAGCTTTGAGATCTTTCTCTTGGACATGACGGTCCCTTCAAGGTTCAGGCGACCGTACTCGGATTGTCTAGGTTTGTAGACATCTAAAGCATCACAAAGCCAATCATAGGATTGACGAGAAGCAATGAACTCTGTCGTACACAGCGAATGCCTGGCATCAATGAAGCATGTAGCCAAACTAAGAGAATGGGATCACCCACGAGATGTTTTCCATGCTATCGACAAGACAATGGGTGAAATCATATGTAGGGTAGATCTTCCATTTGTCATGTGTCCGATGGTGAGGTGTTTCAAGGACACGATAGGCAGTCAGATCCCACATCTGGGGATTCCCGTCTTCAAGGTCCTGTTTCATTCTAAGAGCAGCGTCCTTCGGCTTGTATTTCCCATTTTTCATGTTTTCAAACTCAATGAACGACTCTTCGACTGGTCGATCACGATGAATACATGGCCGAGGTTTTGCTCTTTTCTCTCCACGATCTGCCTTGATCTCCTCCTCTGCATAGACCCAGTATGGATTTGAGATCAAACATTGTGGTGACATATTACTCACGAGTGCAATGACAGACATAAGCCTTTCCTCTCTTGATGAGCTCTATAGCAAGGCAGTAGAGCTCATCGAAATAATCACTAGAGTAAGTGATTTTCCACGGCTCAAAACCGAGCCACCTAACCGTTTCTAAGATATTTTCAAAGTACCGAGCCTCCTCCTTCTCAGGGTTGGTGTCGTCATATCGCAGATAGCATTTCCCTCCGAAGTAGTCCGCGTACCCGAAGTTGATGAATATGGCTTTTGAATGTCCAATATGTAGATAACCATTAGGTTCAGGAGGGAATCGCGTCCAAACTGCGCCCTTGGTTGCTGCCAAGTGCTGGTCCTTGAGGCGGGGATCAATCTGAGGATTCTCTCCAGGCGCATGAAGTGCGCTAAAGAATCTTGATTCGAAAACTGACTTTCGTGCATTTGCAGCGTCTTCCATCTCCAAAATTGTTGGTTTTTTTGTGTTCTTCTTGGATCATCAGTGGAAACGATAGCAGAATGTGAGATCATAAAGACCTTAGCTGTGGACCCTGCTGTTTCTTTAGGGCCAAGCATTTGTGAGGTGTGCTCTAGACAGTCCTCCACTTATAATAGGTATCTCGCTTACTTAATAGATCACTTGCATACAATTTCACTTTCAAATTCTACAAAATAGAATCAGAAAAAATCAGAAAACGATGTATTTGAGTGGAAGGCAGCTCACAGGTGTTTTCCTCGACTCTTAAATTATACCAACTTCAGCAAGAAAAATCAGAAATAATGTACTTGAGTGGCTGTAAGTGAGCAAAACAGGTTGAATGCAACAACAGGCACACAGAAAGGAACAGACAGTGAGCAGAATGGACTGACTGTGACACAGTAGTGATACAAGCATATTGAACACAATTAAAAATTAGTAGAGGTTAAAACGATAGCCGGAAATGGAGATTTGTGGCAAGGTCATGACCTATATTAGAACGTGACTAGGCTCAATATCACCACGGCACCCAACTCTCAGCTATCTTCAAAAATTTAGAAATGTCGTCTCTTCTTGAACTACCTGAGAATTCTCGATCATCTGCTCATGCAGCAGCAGCTCTAGCCCGAGCCAGTGAGGCCCCTAAGCAAAAGTCAGCCACACAACTCATAGCAGAACACGACCGGCGTAAGGCGTTTCGCCGTTTGATCGATCCAGGGATCCTTCGACCCAATTCCAAGGAGCAAGCTAGCTCTTCGCTCAAAGTAAATCCATTTTAATGGATATTCGATTTGAACTTTGATCATAACCCTCTTTGCTGGACTTTCATCCAGACCTTATTAACTATTGCTGATAACCTGCTCCGGGACCCAGAGAATCCCAAATTCAGGCAATTTAAGTCTACAAATGTTGTCATACAGCGAGAATTGATCAAACCGAAAGGAGCAATCGAATATGCGATTGAGGTGAGGGCGTTCTTGTTCTTGATCTAATATGATCACAGTTCACAACTATGTTATGGGTGGATGTAGATGGGCTTTAAACCAGAGGTGTGAAAATTCCCATCTCGTCCAGGCGAAATATTCGGTTGCTAATAAGGGTGGGCGATGGGTGATACAGGTGGAGAATTTCCAGCCGTTCTATAGGTTCGTACCTCGTTACATGGATGATCTTCGTATTGGGGCAAAAATCCTTCGTGATCATCTCGGGCTAGAAATGGAAAAGGAAGAGCGAGCTGCCAGAGCTAAAGCAAACGAGAAGGCAAATGCTGCAGCTGTAGCAGAAAAAGTAAAATTTACCTTGCTCCGATTGTCTTCCCACTAATACCGTCTTCAGGTGAAGTTGGCATTTATAGATGATCGGCGGCAAAAAGAAATAAAGGACGAGATGGAGAGGCAACAGCGGATGTCACGCGTCGCTGGTCCATCAACCCCTGCTTCGCCTAGAACTCCTCCGTCAGCACTGTCGACGTTCTCCGGATCGACAATGATCAACGAAAACAGTTCTCAGTCTGAACCTCAGTCGGATAACCCTCTTCTATGTTCTCGCTAGTAGTTTTCTTGACTGCTATCCAGCAGCTATGCATAAAGGTGTTTCCAAACTCATCTCTCCAGTTAATCAACACCATTGAAGTAAACTATTGTATGTGATACATAAGGGAACCAGAAATCTATGAGTCATGCTGGCACAAGTTAGCCAGGTTGTTCTTGATGTTCAGAGTGCACAGTTAATTTTGTTCTGTATAAGTCTGACTGGTGGGTTATCTGGCAAAGTGAGCCGGCAAACCTACTAGCTTGGGTAGAGATTTATGACAATGTCATAGTCACTTTTCGTGTGGCTGTTATGGCATCCCTTGATGGCGGCTGAGTTGATAAAGAAAATCGAGTTGTTGAGGTTTCAAACTCGGTCATTTGGTCCATGACGTTTGGCAGACCAGGCATCCCATTCGTCGGGGACAGAGGGATGGAGAACTTGTTTGGGAGAGCGGGTGGTGTGGCCGACTTGTGCAATGCTGGTCCTGTTGGAGACCGTGTTGTTGAGATGCGTCGGTGACCATAGTTGGGTGGAATATTCAGAGGTCGTGGACGAATCTCAGGGTGGCTCGGTCCGGTACCGCTGGGCGTGCGTATTGAAGAATCGTGAAATACTTCTTGGTGGAGGTCACGATGAGATCTTCGATTTGTTCCTGCGCGAGGCTTACTTGAAGCCAGAACACAGTCTTGGGTCCTTTGCTGCGATGGGATCGACACAATTACGGCAATTGGAGGATATATACTCAAGTTTGGATACACCGGCTTATCTTATCACCCAGTCAGATCAAGAGGACCAAACGACCGACTGTAAAGTCTCACATATTTGAAGGTAGGGGTAGCGTGAAAAAGATTCCTCTCGTTCTGCCTCGAGTCTTTCTAAGTTGACTTGATCTGTGACCGGTGGGTAAAGGGAAATATGTGGATAAGACGCAGGATCTGCATATCTTGGAGAAATGCACAGAAGGTTGAGGTGGGAAGACATACGGTTGTCAAAAGTGGTATGAGTCGGTGCAAAAGCAGATAGTACAGTCAACTCCGTGATTTGGGGTGATACCACCACGGGTAACTTGGGAGGATACAAATCGAAGTATGGATACACCATAGGATAAGGATGAAGGATGGGATCTGTTGAATGGTAAGATATCACATATGAAGTTTAGGACTGAGCTCACAGGCATCGTTCTTTGTGACGATGATTGTTTTAGGAATAATTTGCGTAGAAATCGCATGACTTCCGGCCTTAGGAGGATATATGTTAAAGTTGGGGTACACCACAGGATCTGGAAAAATCAAATCAGAAGTCTGGGACATGCGGTGTCAGATGAGACCTGCATAAATCAAAAACGGGATACTGCGATCCGGCCACAATGATTAGCGGAAGAATTGCCGTCTTATCAAAATTTGAGGAGATTGGATAGATGTCCAAGTCAGGATACACAGCTGGATCTGGATCAAAATTCTGGTTTTCAACCTTTTCTGCAGCGTACTGATATGTTGCTTACAGAGATTGAAGTTGGGGTAATGAGTTGAAAGAGCAGTTTTGATATGCTGTTGCGCTAATACTGCCTTGTTTGTCGATACTTCAACGGCTTTGATGGGATCTAAGTCCATAGATGAGAACACTTGTCAGGTTTAGGGGAAGAGATACTGTTTACATATGACTAGACTGGGATATATGCCATAGGATAAACATGTCGCTGGAGGAGAAACTGAAAGATGCTCAGTTATATTTGGTAGTTTTGAATTTGTTGACATACTGGATGGAAGGTTTGATGGATATATAGCAGGATCTACCTCTAAGATGAATGCTCTGAAGATCCTGTCCTAGTGTAGAAAACTTACAAATATGGAATAAAGGATACTGCGATGATGCGACAAAAATCGGATGGTAACTATCTCCCGGTTGTTGTATCTCTGAACAAACCCTAACATCGCGTGAGTCAACAAGAGGATCTGTAAAATATCCATGATCAATGATACCGCATGTTTTCAAAAATATGCGTACAACTTTGCGCAGAGAGGTGACGTATTTCGGGAATTACTTTGACCGGCAAAGGACTATCACTGTCCAGGCCCAGTGATGCAGTAGGTGGGTATAAATTGAAGTAGGGGTAAACAAGTGGGTCTATATGATGCAAATGAGTAGATGACCCCGAACTAAGATATTTTCGGGCAAGAGCTTACAGATCGATAAAAAAGGATATCTTGAAGTCGAAACTGGCTTGATGATATCAATTGAACCTTCTATCTTTTGATCTTCGAAGTAAGGCCAGACAAAATGCCAGGGTTTAGCTTCGGGTCGTGGATTTCCCGCTGGTGTGGGAACGGGGAAATACGGCCAAACGAAGTGCCAGGGTTGACTTCTGGGTGACAGTCCAAGTTCCTGTGCAGAATCAGAGTTTTGGACATGATGGAAGGGAGTGGTTAACGGGGGTGGGTTTGAAATTTGCACATTGCAAGAAGTGGCAGTTGACGGTGTCACTGGGCGGCTGAACTCCCCTCGCTCTCCGAGGTGAATTGACCGGGGTCTAGGTTCTTCCTGATGAAAATCAAATGTTGAGGATGTGGATGATGGGCCCCAGGACGTCGCTGTGATAGGACTCATGGCAGGGCTGAAGACAGAAACAAATGCAAGATCCAGAGAAGGGGGCCTGTAGTTGCTGGAAGGTGTCGAAGGATACGATAAAGGTGGACCCCAAGAAGTTACTGTAGATGGAGTGGGAGGGGAGTCATCCAATATTCGTCTGGCCATGTCTGGTGAAGGGAGACGCTCTGAGGATGACTCAAAGGATGCGGTGCTGTGATCATCAGGACCAGCAGAAGAAATGGACCAAGTGAAGTCATCGAGGTTGAGCTCAGCCTTGTTACTAGCTGGTACGTCTCCATCAAGGGATACATTATCTGGAAGATTAGAGGCTTCCAGACAAACTTGTCCTCGTCCTGCAAGAGAACTGGACTCTACGACAGCGCTCGCCCTCCAGAACTTTACTCTGTTATCAAGTTGCTCCTGGGCTGAACGGGACTCTTCTTCTTGAACGATGGGTGAAAAGGCTTTCGTGCTCAAGACTATATCATCCGGCGGCCCCAAGTTTCTCCTTGGTTCAATCCTGCCTTCTCGACGATTGGGAGGTAGATCAAAACGGTCGACGAGTGATAACTTCCGAGGAGTATGACTATGACTATGACCGCGTTGAGCTGGTGGAGGAAGTTGGTCATGAAGGAGCGCCCCGTCAACGAGGTCCTGGGATTCAGATGATATAGCCATTGAAAGTGTAGCATGCGAGAAAGGGCGTTCAGCTTGATCTCGAGACAAGGTTGATAGCCACGATGAATACCAACGTGCGTGCTGGAAGTCTATATCAAACTCGATTCTTCCTCCAATCGGGGGACTACGATGAACACTAGGTAAGTCAAAGAGGTGACTCCACAACATATGCCACGATTCATCAGATATCCGGGGCGTTGTAACAATACCGCTCTCGTTGACATGGAGGTAAAGGCAGAGTCCCGCCGTACTTGGAAAATTGAACTCCTTTGCAATAGCGTTAAGCTGTCCGTACATCTAGAAGTATATTCAGGTTCATATTCTTGGATATCATTCTTCTAAGGGCATACTGTAGGGAACAGGGGCATAATTATTCCCTGAGAAAGCCTGTGCAAGGGACCGGACGATAAGGTGTGTCCAAGTTGACCGTGTTCATCAATGAGGCGTGGGGGAGGAATGACCACGACAAAAAACCTATAACTGCGATGAACAGGTCTGCCAGGTATATCCCGGAAACCCGAGTTTTGATATGGTATAGAGGAACGGGCAGGGCGTGAATGAGAAGGGATAGTGTCAGTCTGAATGAGGGGAGCGGACTCTTCGTTCCTGCCTCCATGCTGATAATTGCTCAAAGGAGGATTTACAGCTGCAGAGGGATGGCCATCATCATGCAGCAGCGTTTCCGGCGGACTGATAGGCTCTCTTGGAAAAGGAAAATAGGATGGTCTACGAAAAGGGGAGCACATGAGGCGAGACACTTTGAAGAGATAAGAGAAAGAGAAAGAGAAAGAGCGGTCGACCAGTAGTTGAATGGGCTGTGTATCATCATTTTGAGAAGAGCAGAGTATTAGAACCTATAATTAGCATGATCGTTGCAGCGATGCGAATGAACCCAACTTGAAGATGTGATGGCCGAGATGAAGGATAACTGGGCCGTTAGTGACTGAGGACAGATGAAAGAAACACGGTTACCACGTTGTGCAGTCATCAGCGTCAGTTCGTTGCCGTTGATGAATACTGGCAACGATCTTCGCATCACGCCAGAAAAGGAAGTTGTCCATTAGGCGGGCGTTCACAGTAGCTGCCTTCAGTCATTCGGCCATGGAAGGCAAGCTTGCACAATACTCCATACTTGCACAAAAGGACAAAGGTCCAGCTTTCATCTCTCTCATTTTGGAGATCGTTGCTCAGCAAGATCCCACTCTCATTTCGAAAGACATTCATACTCTTGTAGACACATTGATCAATCAAGATAATATTGGTCTCGTGGTTAGCAGACAGGTCCTTTCAGAACTAGTTAAAATCTTGGGTGGAGGTACTATCAAGAATCATGAACTCAGAAAATGTGTTGTGAAAGATATTCTGGCAACCGTTCAGCCTCGGATCGTTAGCTACGAGGAACAGGTATGTGTCATAGCAGTCCAGTTGCTGGCTCTCCCTCCGAGACGTCACAGGTCAATGCACTCAAATTTCAACTTGCCGACATGCTCGAGTTTGAGGAAGAATGGAGTGAAGCGGCCCGAGTCCTGATGAGCACATCCCTTGAATCAGGACAGAGGTATAGGTCTACCTTCCCTTCTTCGTAGGATCGGCTTTCATCATATTCTAGGTCTGTGTCAGATACAGATAAACTGCGTGTCTATATCAGAATTGTTCGGCTTCTCCTGGAAGATGAAGAATCCGTACAAGCTGAGACATATTACAATCGTGCAGCTCTTCTCATACACTCTGAAAGTGATCGCGAAATCACACTTCAATTCAAATTCTGTCAGGCTAGAATCAGTGATTATAATCGCAAGTTCCTAGAAGCCGCGAGCCGTTATCACGAGCTCAGTTATGTCGGGGAGATTGATGAAGAGGAGCGACGCCACATGCTGTACGGTATATACTTTAAACCATCCGTAAAACAATTTCGACTAACGTGTATAGTACTGCTGCTGTGACTTGTGCCGTTCTGGCCCCTGCTGGACCCAACCGATCACGGGTCTTAGCATCTCTTTACCGCGACGAGCGGTCCGCCGATCTCCCAACATATAATATCCTCTCAAAAATGTTCCTCGATCACATTCTCCGGCCAGCTGAAATAAAAGAATTCGAAAAAACCCTGAAGCACCATCAACTTGCCAAAATTGCTATTTCATCCAACGATCGTTTGGCATCTGCAAACAATGACGGTAGCTACGACGACAGTAGTGAGCCTGCTACAAGCACAAGAACAGGTCCCTCAACTGTCCTCGATCGAGCGGTCATGGAACACAACCTTTTGGCTAGTTCAAAGATATATAACAATATTACGTTCCGAGGACTGGGCTCGCTTCTTGATCTAACCCCTGGCGCAGCAGAGAATATGGCCCGGAAGATGATTGAACAGGGTCGCTTGAAAGGCACTATCGACCAGGTAGTCAAACTAATCTTGTTTGAAAATGAACGTGAAGAAGACGATGCTCAAGGAAAAGCAGGAGGATTGGGCGAGGTTGAAGAAGTAGAGGACACAGGAGCACCATTTACGAAACGTTGGGATGCGCAGATCAGACAGACAGCAGCCAATGTGAGCCATCTCCATACCCACATCCGGTATACCATCCTTCTAATGCCCAAACCCACAAAGGTGGAGACTATCGTACAGTGTCTCATAGAAAGAAGCCTAGTTACCTCGCTAGCATAGAGATCCTTCTGGGATCGGGCCCATTGTAGCATTACATTGCAAAATCCATATTTTAATGATAAATTGTGCACGATAATAAAAGTACGAGAAACAATCTATGCACTGCCTTCATTTTTCTTCCGTTTTCTGGCTCGTTCTCGTTTTGTTTCAAGTTCATGCCACTCGCCCTCGAGTGTTATAAGTCTGTAGGAGATTGATCATTGGAATCAAACCATGTGCAGCTGGACGTACCCTCTGGGCAGTTCAGCAGCCGGTGCCTCTTGCGTGAAATAAGGTGCTTCTATGGCCTGAAGAGCGCTTAGGCGTCGAATTGGATCATAAGCAAGTAATTGTTCCGCTAGGTCAAGAGCTACGGGGGACATCCACCTCGAGAAATATTAGAAATATGCAGCATACATAGCGTCTAAAACGAGGAACTTACTTTTGGAAAATGTCACGAAAACGATTAGGTAATTCATCGTGTGGTCTGGCCAATTCATACCAGGGCAAGTCTGCAAGAGTGGGCCATCGTTCGACAGTAGGTGTACCGAGAATCTTATGGATGACATCCAGCTGATGAATCTCATCATTACCCTGGAACACGGGCTTTTTGGTGAACAGCTCCAGCATGATACACCTAAACATACACAATTATTCGCCTCTCAAAAAAATGAAACACCATCAAAAGGCTTACCCTGCACTCCACATATCCACCTCAGGCCCATAAACAGTCGCACCAAACAACAATTCTGGTGGACGGTACCACAAGGTGATCACACGATTTGTATAATCGGTTCGCCTTCGCTTTTGGTAGAATCGCGCAAGACCGAAATCAGCAAGTTTGAGTTCACCGCAATTATTGATAAGGATATTAGAGCCCTTGATATCACGGTGAATTACACCCTTGTGATGGAGATACGCCAGGCCAGCAAGCATTTGATAGCACAGTGACTTCAAATGGGCAGCGGTGAATTCAAACTGAGTCTGTGATAAAACCCCTGTCAAGTCATGATGATTATACTCGAATACCATGTAAACAGAACCTGCACAGATTTAATAATAATTGGGGGTAAAATTTTTCATTCGACTTACCATTTGAGACAATCATCTCATACAATTGGACAATATTTTCATGTCGCAGCGACTGCAGAAGTTTGATTTCCCGCATCGCTGTGACAGGAAACCCGTCTTTCTCCGTTTCCATTCGTATTCGTTTTAGAGCTACGAGTACCCCAGTCACAGAGTTACGAGCCTTGTATACTTTCCCAAATGTCCCTTCACCGACTTGAGCCAAGATATTGTAAAACGCTTTGAGTGACTTGTCTTGGTGAGTCGGTTTCGCAATATGTGGTTCGTCAATTGATGAATTGAGTACTGTAGACGATGGCGGCGGCGGCGCAGGTGTAGACATACTGTGTGCCGGAGAGGGCTCAGATGGAAGTGATACAGCCGTAACTAGGGGTTGTCTGGGCTTCTCGCTCAACGTAGGGACGAGAGGTGCCTGTTTATCTTGTTGAGGCGCCAGTCCGCCTCCATCCTTTGTAGGTGAGTCAGATTGCGGGGCTTGCTTCGCTACATCTTCTCCATTTTGAATGGATTCAACATGAGAAGAATTCACTTCTGTTCGAAAAGGTACTTTTGGTGTTTGCACTTCCTCTGAACGTTCAGGTGGTGGCCATACCCCCTTTTCAAGAGGAACCTGACTAGATGCAGGGTCCCCTTTTTGTTGACGAACAAGAGGGGAAGAGACTTCGACGACTGGCTGCTGTTCAGTATCCTCGTCATCGCCAGGGAAGAATCTACGAAGGGACGAGCTCGGCGTTGTTTGAGGGCGTACAGTGGGTTTGGAGCTTGAGGATTGCATACGACTCAGTTTTGACGGGATATTGACGCGAGTATGTGGCTTTTCAGGTGCAGAGATGTCAGAAGGAGGATTGCTGAAACGAGGGGGAGGAATGATAGACGGAGGGGGCATAATCTCCTTATAGTGCACCTCGGTTTTCATCGTTGAACTTTTTGATAGCCAGTCCATCTGGATCCAAGGTCAAATCAGACTTTGCTTGGGAAGAAACAAGATGAGACGTACATCGGTAGTTTTGTCAGTTCTATACTGAGACTGATGTTTTCCATTTGAACGTGATAATCGACGGGGGTGAGCGTGTTGAGAGTTCCGGGGCACAATATCAAGATTCATTGGGGCCGCAGAATCTGAAATGGGTAAGCGATGAACCGGTCTGGCCTTCGCGCTGGGGCTAGTACTTCGACTTGTGCGGCCCGATGATGTTGAGGATGCCGAAGAAACGCTTTTACGGCGCAAGTGAAGTGGTTTGGGGTTATTTCGAGGACTCGGTGACCTAGATATGTTTCGATCTTGACGTGCTATCCAACCTGGAGCATCTCTATCACTAGGCGTCCGACTGTGTGGTAACTGATCAGATCCTCGACGACGACGCTTGTGTGCAGGAGAACGTGATGTAGACCTAGAGCGGCCACGGGAGGATAACCGCGAATAGTGGGATTCAGCTGGTGAGCAGGAGCGGGATGGGTGTTGCTTCCGCCGTGAGTGAAGTCCTTGTTGCTGTGTTTGATAAGCCTTGCTGTATTTCCAATTCTGAGAATTATGATCACGGCGAGTCCAGCTATTCCAGAGAAATCATGAGTACGTCTCAGGAAAGAACTGCTCGAGAAGCTTACTTGTTCAAGTTTGAGTCATCATTCCTCCAGTCTCGACGCTGTTGCTTATGACTGTAATTTCGCTTCCCTTTAGATTGTTGTTGATTCTTGTGCAGTGAATTGTGATGATTTTGATTCTGACTTTGGGTTCGATTTTCTGAATTGTTGCTTTCGTCTCGATGAGTTGACCGCCACGATGGGGCAGGTTCCCATGCCCTCTCCTCCAAAGACTGTGGATCCTCAGCAGTTCTGTCATCCCAGCCGTTTTCCCGGCGACGTAAGTCCCAGGCTGAATCATCTTGAAAATGCAACGGCTGACCACCCTTTCTTCCCCTACGGTCCCCGGACCAATCCATATCTTCACGGTCAAAAACCTCATCGTGCCGCAAATGCCTCCCATCATCACGGACGTGAGAAGATGGGCCACGGGCACTGGTCCTTGACCAGTCATCATAATAGGAACTTCTGCTGTCATATGCATCGCGGGATGAAGCAGTGCCCCATGAGGACGAGTCGTGGTACGATGGAGGGTCATAACGCTGAGACAGCGGCCACTCATCCCTCACGCTATCGTATGACGAGTCCCCCGCGGAACGGGACACCCAATCAGAATCTCGTCTCATGCCAGTGTCATAACCGCCCTCTCGTCGATAAACATCTTCCTCCCTAAACCCGCCCGTGTCGGGATACCATGGATCCTCATCATGTCGATTACGAGCGTGCGAGCCCATACTCCTGTATCCATCATAGTACTCTCTATTTGATGTCGAGGATGTTCTGCGGTCGTCTGAACGTTGAGATGTACGGCGAGAGCGTGAGTATGAATCACTCTCATCCATACGAGGAGGTCCATATTGCTCGTCGTCTTGAGGTTTATTTCCTCGTATTCTTCGGGTTTGCTTTTGATGAGAACGCATGAGTGAGGAGGTGTCAAGCTAGATGGTGGAAGAAAGTGTGAAAGCAATATTCAGCTCGTGATGTTACGTGTTGTGTGTGGAGAAAAAAAGTGCAAGGGCTTACCCTGCCAAACCCTTTCTATTGTACAATCCTTATTCCAAAGCAAGGTCACACACGATACAAAGCTTTCAAAAATGCTAATGGGGGAATTGAGAGCCAGAGGAAAGAAATCAGTGAATCTGATACAAGATCCTGGACAGTACTTACAGACAGTCAAATCAGCATCAACAGGCAATGGGATCAACAAGCCACTTTAAAGGCTTGGAGACCAGCCTATGATACAGGTCAAGAAGTTTTGGGAACAATAATGGAAAGTGACCGAAACAGCACTTAAGGTAACTTGAGAGTTTAGTACCAAGTTGTACGAGTGTCAGAGTTTGTGGTCCCATGTTGACCCAACACCAAATATTTCGCTGCATCGATTCCCAACCTGCCTACTACACACTTGAGATGTGCTCGTAGGAAAATGTCAGATAAAAAGAAAATGCCGACACGCAGTTGTGAGTCACGAGCCAGGCAAAGGCAGCTCGAAGAGCAAACATAATTGTTATTTACTATATTGGCTCGGCTCTACACAAACAATGAAAACGTGCTTAAGGCACACTTCCATGTATCGCTCGTCCATCATCTAATACATGTGCATAAGAAACAAGAAAGTCATATTCATGAGAGAAAGTTCAAGGTCTGTTGCGGACGAGACCTTCTGTTTGTCGGAATGCATTGATATAATCTTCGCTGTCGTGCATCATCTGGTAACCGCCACTTCAGATTTAGTACATATGTGGCGCTTGCAATCAGACTCACATCTTCAGCCATTTGATATACATCTGACCCAGGAGGGTTGTACATCATGGCATTGGCAAACATGAGGAGGCAGTCCCGCTGATATTCCAAGGAGTTTGCGATCAGGCCATCTTTGACTCGGGCCTTGATCGTCTTCAGATCCATAGGGCGTTTAACAATGTCATGATAATCAGGTGCTTCAACTGTCCTGATAGGATTGTGGAAGATATTGCCATTTCGATGTTGCGTTATCTGTGAATGTAGCATGCTGATCATGTTCTGAAATTTCTTCAGCGCAAGTTGTTCCTCGGATCGATCACCTCTGCGTCTCTTCATCCCTGTTGATGGCCCTGAACAATTTCTTAAATGAGGGACATAGACGTTAGTACTCAGACTGACCAGGCTCATCATCATCAATTGGTTCGGATTCATCTCTTTGCTTCTTACGGTCACGAGGGAAGTCTAGAGGCTCGGGAATCGATGACTTACGTTTTCCTTGAACGTGTATGTCAGTAGATAGAGATTCAATGAAAGGAAAGAGAACACACGACGGCGAGTATTGACGGGTTCAACTGTGACTGGAGATGAAGTACGCTCCTCCTCTTGATGTTCAGCCTCCCCTTCGGCATCGGAGTGAATGTCGTGTTCAGGAGCTCGCGTTTGTCTGCGGGTTTTGCGGGTAACTGGAGGTGCAGGCACCGAAGGTCTATTACGAGTAGAACCTGAATTCGACTAGTGAGAATTCCTGGGTGAAGTTCGTGAAATGGTACATACGACGAGTGACTTGCACCGGTTCCTGTTCCTCGGATGTTTCGTCTTCAGTCTGCTGTCTGATTTCATCGGTAATCTCTTGAGCTTGGTCCTCGAGAGAAAGTGGAGGAGTCCCACCCTCCGCTGCTTGCTGATCCTCCGTAACGTTGCTTGGCTCTTGGACCAAACCTCCCTTGTCTTCTTTCTGCTGGCGCTCACCGGACACAGTCTGCTCCTCAGGAATGTCCCGTTCAATGTCAATGTCATCATGTTCTGACTTGTCGTCTTCATGTTTGCTTCCTTCCTCCTCCTCCTCCTGCAAGGGTTGTTCGATGTTATCCCCATCGATCCAGACATCAGCCGAGTCCGTCGTCACAGAATTGTCAGCCGTAGAGCCTATTTGCATGCCTTCTTGAAGGAAGTCCCTTGGAGCTCGGGCATCCATGATGCCAGGTGTGCTTAGGGCAGTGGATTCCTGCATCTCATCTGCTACCAGCTGAAGTGGTTCTGGATCAGTTCGTGGTCCTGAAGGGACGCAGCCCCTTGTTTCGACTGGTGTGGGCGTCTCAGAGCCCTCCTGGCATACCCTGTGACTCGTCTGCAGATACCAATGAGAGATAACATACTCTTGTTTGAGACGAAGATGCCCCGGTGAGAGAACCAGTGAATGTTTCTCCGCCGCCGATTCCTGGTGTAGGGTGGGACTATACATGGCTTAGCTGGCTGAAGACATGGGCCGAATGAAGCGATACCGTATCAGCAGGAAGATTTTCCTGGCTTGCTGGTGTGTGACCGGTAAGTTGGGACTTGAGCTGTTCATCCCATTTGCCAGCTTTAATATCTTCTATCTCTTTCAGAATGGTTCTGAGATGTGTAAGGTTATGTATGTGTCCGACATGACAAAGAACACACTTGAAAGCGCTCTCCTCAGCAAGTATTAGCTGTTGTAGTTCTTGGAAGCGCAATTGGTAATATTTCTGGGCCAGAGCAAGATTCTTATCCGCTGTAACAGGGAATCTTGAGTGATACTTAATCGGACCAAAAAAACAAATACATTTTGGAGTAACGCATTCTTCGTCCCTAGGCCAAGTTTCATTATTCTGTGGAAGTAAAAATAGAATCGTAGACTCACACCTGCAAGTCAGCATCTCGCATGAGACTGTCATACATAGCACGGCATGACTAGAGCATTTTAGGATGAGCACACGGTGCGAGTTGCCAGGGAGCATTGGGAATGACCTGGGGAGTAAAGAACGACTTTGGACGGTTCACCAGGGGATGTTTGGAAAGAATTTTGGCAATGGGAGACCATGTGGTTGATTCAGCGCCCATTTCCCAAGCGCCCTGGGCCAGCAGAAGGGCCTCGATATGGCTGAGGTGCTGTGGCTCAGCAGCTACGCGTCTTCCGGAGCGTGTCGTCATTGCAGAAAAACAATCATGCACAGCCCGGAGCTACCGGCGAACGGCCGGAGAAGTGCCGAACCAGAGTGTAGAGAAGCAGAGTCAGTGCTGCGTCTTTTGAACTCCAACCATGTTGTTCTCCCTCGTCCCCGTCGTCGTTGGCCTCCTCCCTCTCACCGCCCACGCCAAGGTCCACTCCCTCAAGCTTCACAAGCTTGCCCCAGTCCCAAAAAACCCTGATCTCGAGGGCGCCTGGCTTGCCGAGAAATATGGCTTTCCTTCAGCCGTCCAGATGCCTCTCGTCGGTGCCGGACGCTCCGGACGCCTCGTCCGCCCTCCAACTGCCAAGCACGGCGAGCCTCTCTTCTGGACGCAGGAGGAACACGTTGACGGCGGACACAAAGTCCCTCTTAACAGTGAGCTGTCGTCCTTGACTCCATATGCTCTGATCCTTGACACGCGTCCTAGACTTTATGAATGCTCAGTATTACACTGAGATTGGTATTGGAACTCCTGTCCAGACTGTCAGTCATCTTATCTGGCTTGTCCCGAATCTTTTTGATCCTCTTGTCTAGTTCAATGTCATTCTTGACACCGGGTAAGCAGGATAAGCCTTTTGAACAGCGACCTAATCTATATATGCGGTAAGGTCGAGCAATCTATGGGTCCCCAGTGCCCAGTGCACCTCAATCGCGTGTTTCCTCCATGCCAAGTATGATTCATCCTCATCATCAACCTACAAGGCCAACGGTTCCGAGTTCTCCATTCAATATGGCTCAGGAGCTATGCAGGGCTTCGTTTCCAATGACAAGCTTACTATTGGAGACTTAGCCATCCACAGCCAGGATTTTGCTGAGGCCACAAAGGAGCCAGGTCTCGCCTTTGCCTTTGGCAGGTTAGTCCATCGTCCTGTGGCTCATGAGCGTCACTCATTGCTTTTTTTCGAACAGGTTTGATGGTATCTTTGGGTTGGCATACGATACTATCTCTGTCAACGGCATTGTCCCTCCTTTCTATAATATGATTCATCAGAATATCTTGGATGAACCTATTGTCTCTTTCCGCCTTGGCTCGGATGAGGATGACGGTGGTGAAGCTACTTTTGGTGGCATTAACCCCTCTTCCTATAGAGGCGATATCACTTACATTCCCGTTCGAAAGAATGCTTACTGGGAGGTTGCCCTCGACAAGATTACTTTCGGCTCTGATGAACTCGAGCTCGAGAACACTGGTGCTGCTATCGATACTGGTAATTCACACAACTTGCTTGGAGTCTAGTTGCTTATCATTCGCTAGGTACCTCTCTCATTGCTCTCCCTACCGACATGGCGGAGATGCTCAACGTTCAGATCGGCGCCAGAAAGTCATGGAATGGACAATATACTGTTGAATGTGCCAAAATTTCAAGCCTCCCCGAGCTCACCTTTTGGTTCGGTGGAAAGCCTTTCCCTCTCAAGGGTACCGACTATATCCTTGAGGTTCAGGGCACCTGCATCTCTTCCTTCACCGGCCTGGACATCAACCTTCCCTGGGGTGATCTTTGGATCCTTGGTATGTTTCGAGTAGGTATACCTTAAGATGCTTGCCTGATTTTCAACTCCTCAGGTGATGTCTTCCTCCGCCGCTACTTTACAGTTTACGATCTCGGCCGCAATGCTGTTGGTTTCGCTGAGTCCACATGAAGAGCTGCAGTATATGGGAGGTTCGTCGATACCTTATGTAGATGACATTATGTAAGGAAAACGGAGTCGGTTTGACAGTTTGAGTGATGTATATCATATATGTTATGCTTCCGCTTCCATCCAGACTTTTCAGCTTGAGATCGAGTCTTCCTTCTAATTCTTGTGTAGAACACACCCGAGACTTGCTCTTATCACAGCAACTGCATCAGCCTCTTGACAGAATAAATGTCCTTGGCAATGATGCTGGTACTTATGGTCACACAGGGTATGCTAAGCTTCTTGAGCTACGCTTATCTTTTTTGACTTGGTTTAATAAGATGTGTCAATACATTGAGTTGGGCATATAATGGAGAGCTACTATTGAGTGGAGGAGACGACACGACTGTGCGTCTCTGGCGAATGGATTCTTCGGACACTGAACAGGACTACCCGTTTGTCTGCCGCTCAGTTATCCGCACAGGCCATACCAACAACATCTTTGATGCCCGGCTTTTGCCCTATTCCTCTGACCTGTGAGTAGGTCGCCTTTCCGGAACCCTTTCGTGTATTACCATCATCTCTCAGGATCACAGCTGCGGCGGATAGGCGAATTCGAATTTCAGACATTAGTGTAGCTTCCAATAACAGCGAGCAGCATAGCCTTGAATCAAACTATACGATCAAGCAATCTGTAAAACAGGTGTTGAGGTGTCACGATGACAGGGTCAAGAGGATTCTAACTGAGGATTCCCCTGCGTTGTTTTTGTCAGTATCGGAGGTGTGTACAGCTCGCGCGAGATACTACTGTCGGTTCTCAATTTTGGCCACAGGACGGAACCGTTCGCCAACATGATCTGAGAAAACCACACCACTGCCGACAGAATACTTGCCCTACGCCTTTGGTTAAACTCAATCATAGCGCTTCGACTGCCTCTCTGTCGACACTTACTCCTTACCAGTTTGTTGTAGCGGGAGAAGCGCCTTATGTAAGTCCATGATAATGCTCCAAGTCTTATGATTTCACTGAGAGATAACGGGCATGTACATAGGCTTATCTGTTTGACCGGAGAAACGTAGGCAGAAGGGCAGCAGAGGAATGGGGAGTGCCGCCGTCTACAGACGAAATAACCACTTGCGTCCGGAAGTTTGGTCGACCATCTGGGAAGAACAAGAGAAAACAAACCTGGACCGATCATATTACTGGCTCCAGAATATCAAATTATAATGGGCATGAGGTCAGCATTCCTTTTAACCAATTGTCAGAGCAGTTTAAAGCTGAAAGCAACCGTCATAGGTTATCCTTTGTGAGTATTCACTAGTAATTTCTAGACCTATAGGACGGCCTATAACGCCGCCATACAGCATACACTGAGGATGCTACCTATCTTTTCTCAACCTTGGACAACCCAACAGAATCGGGTCCTTCCTCTACATTCATCGATAGTGCTGCAAAACCAGAAGAAGAAAAACTTGATTTGTGTCAGTACGGATTCAAAACATATCTTAGACTTATCTCTCATCACCTGTCAGGGCTGCCGCAACCCAACTTGAACCGTTATCCGGACATGGACTATCCTGATCAAAATGAAGATACAATGGAGGACATGGAGGATGGGGAAAATGAATTTTTACGGGAAAGGACAGAGAAGGAAGAGGACGAGAGAGCAGCTCACGAACTAGAAAGGTATCGCCCTCATATACCCATAGTCCTGCCGCGGAGAAAGTTTTCTGGTGCACGTAACGTTGAGACAGTCAAGGACGGTAGGGTTGATTTTGTAATCAGACACATCCCACTTCAAGATTGCTGATGTGTCTATTCCCAGTGAACTTCCTTGGATCCAATGACGATTTGGTCGTATCTGGATCGGATGATGGCAATTTCTTCATCTGGGACAAATGCACAGCGAAGTTAAATGGTGCGTATGAAGGGGATGGAAGTATAGTCAACATCATCGAAGGGCATCCATCTTTGCCACTGCTAGCTGTCAGTGGCCTTGATACAACAGTTAAAGTATTTTGTTCAATGTCTTCTGATTCGGTTCTTGCTCATATTACTATGTACAGCTCTTTGCACCTTACAAGGGGCCGACGAGTCGGTTCTCGCGCTCCGGGAATGCGGAACAAATCGTCCAGAATAATTTACGCCCTGCTGCTATTGGTCTTAATATTCGAATGCTGCTGACTGAAGCTGCACTCCGTTCTGGGCCAAGGTCATCGAGTGAATGTGTTCATCAATGAACATAATGATCGAAAATAGTAGTAAGCTTGCAAGTATATTATACATATATGGTAATTGTCTGCCAAGGAACGAGGACAACAAGACTGTATATTCAGAACCACGGGTGGTATATTTCGCCCATCTTTGCTAATTGAATGGGATTTGTGGCAGTAGAGATTAAATTAGTCAATGACTGGATAACAGGAACTGTCGCTGTGGCACCATTGTTTTGAAGTTGCTGGAAAGAGGGGTCAATTAAGTCTTGAGTGACAACGTCTTCAGGCACTCACATTCTCCCTTTCAGTTTTGCAGGCCATCACTTCAGTACGCTTGACCACATTATCGATGTTGGCTGCCACACCCTGGCGGAAAGCAGCATCACCAACTGTCCAAGGTCGTCTCTGCATTATCATCCAAGAAATAACCTCGTCTCTTCCAAATAGACATAGTTGTTGTTCCAGAGCGTACTGCAACAATGTTAGCTTCTTCAGAATCTCTATTACAAAGGCACATTGTACCTCAGGTTCAGTCAAAGACCGAGCGATAGCTAAGATACCCGAAGTCAGGATTCCTTCAGTAAATATTGGGCCAAGGAAAGTTTGCATGTTCAGAGTCAGGCGGAAGGGAACCACATCACTAGTTGCGCACACAGGAAGATTGCTAGATATTCCTGGGAGAAGTTCCGTCATGGCAACTTGACCGGTAGACCTACATATCTGGAAACGGCTTGGATGGCGACTGGAGAGGCAGAGGGCATATGTCATAAAAGAGCATGCTGCAAGCTGGGAAGCAAACTGTCTGCGCATTCGCCACAATTCGCTTGGGCCATTCATGGAGCGAATCATATACTGATGACGGGGTTAGAATAGATCTTACGAGACAGGGTTTTGAACCTACATTCGTTAACACATTGTCAGGTATTGTCTTGACGGAAATCTCCTCATATATGTCTTTTTTAAGGTTGATATACTCGGTTTTAGTCAACTAGAGGACATTGGTCAAGAGCTGGGGATCACAGTAGACAGTTTAAATACCTGTCTCATTGAGTTCTGGCGGAATTCGCGTAAAGTCTTCTTGACTTTCTCCCCTACAAACAAGATGGGCTCTTCCCTTGAGATGCCTATCTCTTCGCAGTGTAGGTCATATATCTCTCCGAGAGTCACGTATGAAGAGTCCGTTTGGAACAGGCGCAAAGTGGGACTACAAGAAACTGCGGCAGGTAAGTGGAAAGAAAGGTTGCGTTTGCGTGTCTCTTTCTTCCGTTGTAGAACGCTGAATACCTTCGTCAAGAGCAACCAGTCCAGTTCAACAATGAATGTCATACCCATTGAAAGTTCGAAGCACTTGCATGACCTTGTCTTCTCGACGGGTCTGGCGATGACAAGGCATTTGTACCATGAATGAAACTTTGCTGTTGTCGTTAGCATGAAGAGTCAGCCTCTTCCAGCTGGCTCCATTCGACCGACCCAACTCAAATTTTGAGGCGAACTTCTGGATTTTTGTGAAACCTTGATTTGTGTCTTTGTCCTGAAGCATGTGTAAGAATGCGTCTTCAATAATAGCACTGGCTAACTGACCTCAGTGTACTGTCCCGGAATCTCAATTTCATCAATCTTATTATATTGAAATTCCGTCAGATAATGGCTGACTAGAGCGAGGGGTTGGATACGGGGACGCGAGTCAAGTGTTCGTTCATATTTGTCTCTCCATCGTTGCAGTCGGCGGATATACTCGATATGATTGGGTTTAGAATCCAGGAAATCCTCCTCAAATTCTTTCTGCGGTCGGTCTTTTGAGAGGATGGAGACTTTAATCAAAGCTTTGACTCACCTTAATTGTGCCTGCCATAAGCGAGGCAAGGCGGACCAGAGTTTGTTGAGTATGGATTGAAAGAGACCCATCGTCGTCCGGAGCATTCATTCGTAATATATAGTTCTATATAATGATTAAGTTGATAAATTGACGCCAATGAGAACACGGACCGAGATTGCATCTCCAAGAAGAAGATAGATATGTCGATATATGTCCTCTTCAGGGGGTGGTTTGAACTTTTGGTGGATCTGATCCACCATTGTTTCTAGGCTCAGAATGAGTAATGGGAATGTTGTCTTCAGAACTTGTAAGACTTCATCGACGGATTCCGGAACCTGACGAGGTAATGCAGTGGCAGTGGCGGCGGTGGCGGTATCAAGAGATGTTTGCCCACTCTGATTCAGTGTGCTCGTGGTGTTAGAGGATCCTTGAGTTTGAGTATTGGTAACAATATTGTTCATATCATTGCTCTCTTTGGCCACCTGCTCATCTGATCGGCGAGCGGTGTCAGTCATCGGCTGATTGAGTGAAATAGCTCGAGCATGAGCAGCCTTTCGCATTAACTGAAGATCTTCTCGATATGTGCGGAGATGATAAAATAGTGCCTATGAGGCAATCAGCATCTTCGAATAGCTTCATAATTTTAGGAGTGTACCTGGGGGTAGTGCCGTGCAAGATTCACAAGTAGATAACGTGCTTGTTTGGATTCTCGATGATTCAGAGATTGGCAAAGTTGCGGTGTGAGTGTGATCCAGTACCAAAATGCTGCATCACCCTTGTAAGTGTCAAATGCTTTTGAGATGGTCAAGGCACTGTCATCCAGACTGAGAAGCCAAAGAATACGATTGAGCAGAGGTCTACTCTTTCCATTTTTGTAGAGCCCAGCAGCTTGGAGATAGCTGCTGACGGCACTGGAAGCGTATGTGAGATCTGTATTTTCAGCCCCAACACCCTTGAACATGCGATCATTGAAACGGCCCCATTCTGCCCAGGCTTTTGCTTGGCTTGTGTCGAGCTGTACGGCATGACCAAAAGCCTGGTTTGCTTCTTCATTCCGCCCAAGGCGAGCATGGAACATCCCCTTGAGCGTATAAAATTCGGCCTTCTGGCTACTTGAGAAGAACATGAGGTTTGTATTGTTGATGACGTCTAATCCTGCCTGTAAATCATTTGGTTTTTGATAATGGCAGCGAGCTTGTTCGCGCAATTTCAGAAATGCTTCTGATATCTCGATGTTCGGTAGAGTATAGATTTTAGTCAGCGATGTGAAACAAACATCAAGGAGGTCATGTTTTCGAGCAACGTGGGCAAATCGATTAATGATCCAAGCCGTTTCGTGGTAGCCACGAAAGCCATATGTATTCGTATTTGCGTTGCCGTTGCTGTTGCCACTGCTTTGACTATTTACCAAGGGCATGTAGGCGTTATTGATTGCGTGAAAAACATTTTGCCGCCAGGCAACAAGATCACTCCACAAGTTGATATCATCTTGCACGTTGGGTAAACGCTCACGCCAGGCTTGGAGAACCATTTTGAGTTCAGACGATTTCTTCTCCAAATTTTGTGCATTTGTCTGTGAAAGGGACCCGAAGATCTGCACAGCTTCCTGTAGCTCGACGAACTGTTGAAAATGTTGAAGAAGAGTAATATGAGCAGTTGACAGGTGTGTCGGAAGTCCGGCCCATTTGCGTAAGGACATCTGCATAGCATCTTCGAGGACCTTAGTGAATTCGTGGTTTTTATCAAGAGCACTTGGGTTGTTGAGTAGGGCCAGGAAAGCCTCAAAAACACGACGGCGAGGGGTAGCGATATCCGGCAGTTGTTTTACCTGCTCCTCTAAGATCTCTTTATCGTCTGCCCAGTCCTTGATCCTCCATGCGCTCTCAAGCATGAGTTCATGATTTCCTTCGCTTTTGGCGAAGTCATATAGGATATCCCACTGCTGAAGTTTTTCCGCTGCCGAAACCCAATGATCCTCCCATAGACAATACTCTGGTTCCGAAAACGCGATAGTTCCTGCCCTCGCTTTTGTTTGAGCACTCTCATATGCAGCAGAAGCCTGTTCCCAGAAACCATGCTGTTCGAATGCCAATGCAATATTGGTCTCTTGGTGCAGACAACGACGCCTCCACACTCCATAGAACATGTCTTCATCTGCCAATTCAGCATAAACATCAGCAAGAGAGTCGTAGACATAATCCCGAATGTTGGCTTCATCATCTTTGACCAGCTCGAGAGAGGACCCGAGAATTTCTAGTGCTATATGCCAGGCACCAAATGTCTTCGCTAGATATTTGACAAGATGAGGAGGGAGCACTAGAGGAGGCGAGCATCCTTGAATTCCTGTCAGAAGAGTTTGGACGACATTTGGACGTAGATGGGCTTGCTTGATGTGATATTCCTTGCTCAGGAGATTAATCATATGATTGGTGATCTCGATTTGTTCGCGCCGAGATAGACTGGACCATGCCGCAGGGAACACGGAACACCACATCTCGTGCGCGGTTTGCGGGTCAAGGAAAAGTAGGCGTTGTATTGGACGGATGACACTTCGAGAATCAGGCCGCTGGATGCTAGTAATAGGATCACTATGAACCTGACGACGATCTGTCGTCACGGGTGCATCTGGGTCGGTAGCTCCGAGTATGAGGTGTAGAGCAAGATAGATCCAATTGTGATCGGCAAGTACATCCCAGCCTTGAACACCAAAAATATATGTCAAACGTCCAAACAGTGACCTAGGAACACTGACGTCCAACAAATCCATGAATCGCTCCCTTAACGAGGAATCCTTTGTACGGCAACCTAGAAGGAAAGCAGGCTCAAGTCTGGTGGTGAAGTCACTCCTGCGAAGGGATGGCTCCGTGTAAATGTCGTAGATGAGTTCGAGGTAGGGATGGAAGAGAACCTCTCCACGCGTCTCATAGAAAGTCATCTTTTGTATGAGACTAGCCTTCTCCTTCGTTGTCGGTTGAGCTTCCTGTCTGTGCATTGCCCAAGTTCGTGCAAGATCTAACATATATCGACATAGCTGGATGCTCTTTGATTTCTCCACTAGGACGACAAGGGTACTAAGCAGCCATCGCCGCTGATCCCCAAGGTGTGCTACAGAGATTTGACATATCTCAAGAAGAAGGATAATCAAACGGACGTTCCCTTCGGTGCCATTGGCAGGAGGCGATTGGATATGGTCTTTAGCCAATTTGCTCAGGAGTCTCATGAGCGATTGACTGAATACCTCAACATGCTCTGGAGCGACAGTGACGACAGACTTTAGCATGAGTAGAATGTTTCTAGGGGTATTACTGTTGCGAAGACCTTCCTCAATTGTTGTGTTCACAAAAGAGTGGAAGTCGGAAAATTCTGTCTGTTGATCTTCCTCCTCTTTAGGCAAAGGAAAAAGTCGAATGAGATGGTCAAAAACGGGATGTAGTGCATCCTGGAGAGTATGATCATCTGTTAACAGACCTTTCCGAATGAGGTTTTGGAGAGCGGTGGCATTCGTCGTGAACCATACATCGCTTTGTTCCGCAGTGATAACCTGGAGAACCTTTGCAGCTGCCACGGCTAGTGATAAAGCAGTATCGACCGACAAATCATTCTAAAAAGAAAATCAGTAAATACCCAGGAATTTGACTGGTGTTGAACGCACCTGTTCGAGAGTTCGAGAGAAATAGCGTAGCCCAACCGTGACCTCTGTCCAGCCGTTAGGGCCAACCATAGATTGTAAAAGAGAAAGGGCTCGGGGAACAAGCGCAGTTTTCGCTGCATTATCGTGAGGGAAAGTCGCCAGTCGAACCAAATAGCTGATCATGTTCTCCCGCAAAGCAATGGGAGTAACCCAAGCAGTGTCATTCTGATCCCCCCGCGAAGTTTTTACTTCCCAGTCAAATATGACTTGAAGTATTTCAATGGAAAGGGAACGCATTTCTGGCGTTGAGGATCCTGACATGCCGAGTTTGGTCAAAGAGTTTGCCATGTGTGGCACGAAGAGCGAGCGAACTGGATAAAATAATTGAGGTTGCTTGATGATCAGATGGTAGATGGCAATCATTTGAACGAGGCCTTCTTCAGCGAGTAGGCGACGGGTAGTTTTTGCCCACTGAGGGTGGCCCGGTTCAGTTGAATCAGACTGGGGAAGGATGGGAGCAAGAGTAGCAAGGGCCTCCTGGCGGACCAAAGGTTTGCCTTCTGAATGCGATAACCGCAACAGGCCTGTCCAAGCACGAAGGATAAATTTTTGTGGTGTAGGAAAAGCGGCAAAAAATCTAGCAGCAAGCAGGTATGCGGTCTGCTTGACGATAATATCATCACTATTAGTTATGTAATGCCAGGCACATTTAATGATATCCTTCTTGACATCCTCAAGGAGGTCTGCATAGCTCTTAACAAGGATCGTGGTGAGGTGAAGTAGCTCAATCTTGAATATATCGTCAGTATCTGCAAATGCCCCTGCCTCAGTGATAGGCTGCCAAATGAGTCGGTGAAGTTGATTAATAAAATCATTGTCTATCGGGCGTTCGTTTTTTGATTCAGAAGACGCATATACAAGCAGCGTTGGCGTGACAATATATCGTAGGAACGATGCCTTTTGGTCCCAGGGGACACTGGAATCGCCAAACCAGATCAGGAATCGAAGGAACACATTCCGACGGAGATTGCTATTTTCGCTCAAGGCTACATGTCTATAAAGGAATTGGGACACATGGATGACGTCCATACCCAAGTTTCGATTGAATATGGCCACGACGTCGAAAAGGAGGTCAATACGTGGTGATCGTTCGAGGGCCTTTATAAATATTCCAAGCAGAAGAGAATGTCGCTGAATGAGGTCTGGTGCCCCTGATTGGCAATCGGAGGAACGCCATACTTTGACAAGAGCATCAATAGCAATTTCATAATCCGATATCCAAGTGGGAGAAATCTCTGCCAAATCATGGAACAAGAGTAGGGACTGGGTGAGGAGGCTCGTATCGTTGCTCTGATTTATCAACAATGGTGTCCTCAAGGCCAGTTCACGTTCAAGGTTCGGGGCATACCGTTCGAGGAGGATGCTTCTCAAAGTACGCAGATATTGAGGCAGCCTCAGATGTCGTAAAAAGAAATCGATACCTTCAGTTGGGTAACGATCGAGATATCTCGCAAGAGGCTCAGAGAAAGGACTCCGTGTAGAAAAGTGCATTTGTGCTTCAGTCTGAACTATGGCATTGACGAGGTTATCAAGGAAGATATTGGCGGTGGAAGGAAGGAGGTAGAAAATGTTGGCAAGTTTGACTAACTTAGAGATTCCTTCGTGATCAGCCAAGGGAAGTCTCGAGGATTGCTGAAGCATCTGTGGATCTGCAACACTTCTGAAATGGTCCAGAAGTTTATGCCCAATCTCAACCTTAAAATAGTTGGTGAGCAATTCGAGAAGACGTGCAAGGCCTTCGAGACCAGGGACGGAGAGACGCTTGGGATCGGCAAGGTTCATCAAGATGGGTCGTAATCCTGTCTGCAGAAGTTCCTTTGGAAGACGACTCTGGTGGGTAAGCACCATCCTTAGACCCTCATGAGCAACATCTTTGACTTCGGGCGAAGGTGAGTATAACGACTTGAAATAGACACCCGTAACTCTACGAGAAGGTCAATATATTTGAAATATGCTAAAAAGTAGGGTTTACCGTTGTCGAGTTTGTGTCTGACGTGAAAAGAAATCGGTGATAGGCATAGCTGCTGTTAGCAACCTTATACAAGCGACACGAAGTTTGGTTATTTCAATGGTTCCTTGACGCACGCTCCCTCGGCCCAGTAGATGGATATCTTCTGCATCTGCAAGCGCAAGTGTTTCATGCAATAATCGTAAAAGCTCTTCATTAAGCTCGACAAGGGGTGGCTCGAGACTGACACAATAACGGATTGCCTCAATCATCCCAATCTGCTTGGAAAATGGAAGTGCACGCAGTGGCTTTGTGTATATACCAGTCAGCATGCGATCACGATGAGGCAACAACCATTCCACTGCAGGCCGACCGCTGAGCGAAACGAGATAAGTGATGCATTTCTGTGAGGCCTGGCGAACAATAGGATTAGAATTTTGTATTTCGGGGAAGAAGATTCCCATGAGATTGATAAGCTTGTTGCGGGCAGATGGCATGCCTTCGCCAATGAAATCAAGATGAGAATTGCCAATGCGAAGGACGTCGAGGAGAGTATCGATTATATCGTCGATATCGCGAGGAACGTCGAGAGGAAGATCTTTGAAAATATGAAGTAGGGTTCGCACAAGCTCGCCTTCACGTTCACTAATCCATCTATAAGCTAGATCCGGAGTTTTGGTCATGAGCTTTATGCCACTGCATCCAGCACTCTTTCGTATCCACTGTTCATCAAGACAAAGCGCAGTGAAACGATTCGTCATATGATGGAGGATGGGCAAGATGTCCTGTGGAATGACATTTGGCAGGTTTTTAATAGCTACCAGGTCTTCTAGAATCATCGCAACAAGGTCCTGCATTACTTGCGCCTGTTCGGGCTGATCCTTGGCCAAAGCGTGCGGAAGAGCATCCAGGTAGGAGTGTAACAAACGATTAGGGCCACTTTTGGGATCACGGTTTTGTTGCTTGCGAATAGAAATTTCAAAGATAGATTTTGAGAGTTTTTTTATATACGTCTTAGCGTCTTCGCTGAGTTCGGGAATAAAAACAGCATCGTAGATTCCCTCCAGCGCATGAGTAAAAACTTCCTCTCCGCTTCGACCTTTCACTCCCTGGGGAAAATCAGAAGATGAAAGACATGTCAAGGGAGACATACCTCATACAGAATGGTTGAAAGGCATTTCTGAAGATAATCGAAAGCATAATCACGATCAGGACTGGTAAGTTTTGTCAAGTTCTTCGAAACAAGTGTAGATACAGGACCGAGGTCAATCCTCTCCCTCGACCCGCCAAAGGAAATGACTATCTTTGCAGATTCAGAATGATGACGATAGGTAAGCGCAGGCTCTTTCGTGAGCAAACGCCTGTTGCGTCCACCAAGTTTTCCTAGAATACGGATAGTTGTATGAGCAGCATGATGACTTGCTGGCTGAGGTTTGAGGTGGTTAAAAAGTGCTTCCATAAGCTCCCTGAGCACCGTACTCAGAGTAGGATCGAGAAAATCCGGTGTCAAATTATCAATGCACAGCTCGAGAGTGCGAAGACCTTGCGACACGAGTTCCGAGCTTCCACGTAATGCCAATGCCAGAGGCTGCATCAGATATGTGAGGTGGGGCAGCAAATGAGTCAATCGCAAAGGCACGGTGAGACAAAGCTCGACAATCATGTCACGAGCAATGCCTTCGGATGCAAGTAACTGACGATTAAGATTTTCGAGCATTTCAGGAAGCAAGGGGAGAACTTCTTTATAAAGAAGTTCAAAGCGCCCACCACCCCCGCCAATAGCACGAAAAAGAGCTCGAAGGAGATGGAAGTAATGTGTAGGTTTCGATGCTTTGGCGGCCAGAGGGAAACAATCCATCAATAGCTTGGCAAGATGAGCGGCAAGGATTGGCTCATTGAGCATAGGGTATTGGGAAACAGCGGCGAATGCCATCTTATATAACCTGATTGTAGCTGCAGCGGTCACGTCATCCTGCTCCCCTAGAAGGGATAATCGATCGACGAGATACTTGAGGACGATGGCAAGCAAGGTCGGTGAAGTTTGTTCCCGGGCAAAGAGGAATTGGCAAATATTGAGTAAGAGTATGCGTGTTCGAGCGCAGTCAAAGAAGAAATCAATCTTGTGAGTCCATACTTCCTGGAAAACGTGCAGATTTATCTCAAGAAGGGAATGGCCAAACCACTCCATTGCATCTGAGTAATCATTGGCACTCCTAGGGTCAGGACGAGGCTCAGGATCGAGTAAGACCATGCACCGAATGCAACCCTCGAATAAACGGAAGATATAAGTTCCATCAATCACGGGTGCGTCGCATTTTTTCAACGAAGCGAGACAAACGCGAAACCCATGGATCAATGCTCTGAAAATGACGCGCGATTCTATGAAGATGTCAGAAGAAAGGTCTAGAATCACCTTGAAAGCATACCTGTAATTACATCCTCTGGTTTTTCAACTGCATAGTTCGCCCCACCAACAGGTCGGGATTTTTCTATCAAAAAAATATCTGTTGTTACCGCTATGTCGTTCTTTTGGCGATCCAGCAGGCCGGAAACTTCTTCTTGTACATTTGCCAATCCTTCCAAACGTTCCAAACATGATTCAAACATATGAGTGAGTAATCTAGAAGCTCCTTGTGGTGTCTCTTTAATAAGGATTGCATCTGTTAAGCCGAACATCATCTTGGCAAAAAGCGTATGAAGGCTGTTGCTCAGTGCAGGGTCATGGATGAGGCAAGAATAGGAATACACAATATAATTTAACTGGATGGGAGTGAGATCATTCCGCAAGTGATGGACTAGATCGGTTACAGAACTGTAGACGGCGACACTGTTAGCGAGAATTAGTCAAGTATTTATCAACAAGATTGCACATTCACCGTAGCATTTCTTTGCTGGAAATGCCAGTTCCGAGTAACACACGCTCATCGAAGAGCTTGTCTAAGTGATCAAACAGCACACGACGATGATTTGTACTCATCAGATGGCGGAAAACAACCATGAGTTCCTGTTATAAGGTGAATCTTAAGCATCAAACTATGAAAACATCACAGACTTTTCTGAGAGTAATGCCATTGCTCGGGCAGTCTTGAAGCAAACGCAGCGCACTTAGTATGAGGTTTTCAACATAGGTTTCTGACTGTTCTCCAGAGAAACGCATGTTATAAGCGAGGTATGATAACATCTATATAACACTTTTAATATACGACACTGACCTATCGAGCGCACACATGCCTTTATCTGAGAGTGAATAAACTCACTATACGCCCCTGCATTCTTGACCGTAGGCGACATCCCAGCCCATATTCTCCCCGTAACCTTAAAGTTGGTACGAGCCTTGTGTTGTGCGGGAGATTCCAATGCTAAGACTTCTATTGCATGAGGGATTGTAGTTTGCATTGCAGGGGACGCCAGCTGTTTGTGGATTTGGGACATAATGACGATGACCATACCCATTTCCCCGAGAACTTTGAAGCTGCGAATACTGAACAATATATTTGCAGGATCAAGGACAGAAGAGTCCTCAGAGAGTATTTCTTCTACTGAAACTTTCATGTTCGCAAAAATTTGCAGAAATACGGCAACAAATTCGTCCAAAGTTTCTCCTGTTAGCATGCGATACGCCCGAATAATATCGACGAGTAGCTTGCAAGCTGTAGTACCATTCTCTTCATTATCATGCCGTATGAGGTGTAGCATGCAGCTGTATATGGCTTGTGCATGAGGTCGAAGGCTTTCAGTCATTGGAAGTCGACTCAGTATCTCCAGCAGTACACGACGAAACGCATATTCTGGTGTATCTTTCAAAAACGCTGATTCCCCGGAGCGAAGCAATTCAAGTAGAGCAGGGATAAGATAAGGGTATGCCCGTGCAGATTCTGTATCTCGAACAGTGTCAAGGATCTCCCTGATTTCCGAGGCAACTGTGTGTTTGGTACGGAGGTCTACAAGTACAGTGAGTAAAGCAGTGAGGGAGAGAAGGATGGTGTAGACCGATGTTTGGGTCAGCAATGCGAGCAACGCGTTGTTCAAGGTCTGATATTGACGAGAGGTGTTGTGTGATCTCCATAGGAGCTGGACCTGGCAAAGCCATAAAGTGGGAGACTCACAAGATTAACACTTTCAAATGCTTACTTTAATCCACACTTTGTATTCACGTGACCATCTCAGTTAGGCAATTTACATCAGCTATGAACTTGTCGACCAAACCGCTCTCAAGGAACCAAGATGAATATAGACTCACTCTTTGGTGTGAGTAATTTGATTCCTGAACTCTTGCATTCTCTTATCCGCAGCAGGCATCAAATTTTCCGCTTGGGAGTCTAAAGCGTAAAATGCCTGATAATCCGACGCCAGAAATGTTGAAACGAATAAAGATGGATACTCCTCCAGCCCCGTGGCCCCCAAATGAGAAAGGAAGGCAGAATGCAGGCGTAGCTGAAGATGAGGAGGATGCTGATTTTGCGCCAGGAGGCGATGCCGATTATTTTGTGGATGAGGATGAGGAAGGGCGGTTCTATGGAGGTGGTCTAACACAGGAGCAAAAACAAATATTGAACATCTTTGACTCAGCAGCAGGAAAAGGGCCCTCTGAAAAAGTAAGTGATTCATTTCTCTCGCGCAACTCCAGCCCAATTGCTCTCCCAGCCGGAGGGATTTTCTGTCACCTCGATCCGCCGTCTGCTGCTTCGGTTTGAACGTGCAGTCAATAAGAACACAGAACAACGATCCAAATACCCTGATGATCCCACCAAGTACGCTTTTTTAGTCTTCAATTTTGTACGAAACTCACGCACCTCAGGTTCATTGACTCCGAAGCAGACTTGGATCTTGCAATCAAGAGCTTGCTACCATTATCCCAAATACTGTCCATTGCATACCCCGAACTTGTCAAGAGTAGCATTCTGGACCGCTTGATTGGTTTGCTAAGCCATGAAAATATGGACATTGTCATCGATGTCGTTGAGCTCATCCATGAACTGACAGACGAGGACGCGAATGCAGATGAGGAACAGGGTGAGACAGGAAAGGCAGAAGAATCTCTCAAGCTTCTGGTGGACAATCTTGTAAGGTCCTCTGGATTCAAAGCTTACTCACATTAACCCCACTTCAAGATTGAAAACTCAATCTTTGACCTGCTTATAGACAACTTGAAACGTGTGAACGAAACCGAAGAATCAGATCGCCAGGGTTTATTCCACATTTTGGGTATGCTCTGAACAAAAAGTTCCAATTTCAACTTGACAAGAGCATGTATACAGGAATCTTTGAGAACCTTGTTGGTCTCAATCCTGACCTTGCTACTGTACTTGCTTCTAACTCGAGACTGTTTCCTTGGCTCCTCAATCGGATACAAGCAAAAATCCATGACGAGAACCGTGGCTATGCTGCTGAATTGTTGTCAATCCTGTTGCAGAATAACTCGGAAAACCGTTTGCAATTCGGCCAGAAAGACGGAGTGGAGACTGTACTCAAGGTCCTTTCAGTACGTTCAAGTTGATGGATATTCGAGCCATCCTTATATCTATATCGTTTTCAGCAATTCCGCAGGCGAGATCCAGTCGATGCAGATGAAACAGAGTTTATGGAGAACGTCTTCGACGCTCTCTGCTCAGCCTCGAGTGAGGCATCGATCAAGAAACTCTTTCTGGCATCCGAAGGACCTGATCTTATGGTGCTCATGATGAAGTTAGTATCTTTACCGTCCTTCCCACCATGTTCCGACATTCCCTATAGAGAAAAAATGCAGTCTCGTTCTAGGTCAATCAAGACTTTGGACTACGTCATGTCTGGTTCGGGTGGCTCTGCGATCTGCATCGCCTTTGTTGAGGCATTAGGTTTGAAGACACTATTCTCTGCCTTTATGGGTAAGGTAAGCGTATGTACATGGATGTTATTTGGAGTATCCTAGCCTATCTTTCGTGAAACAGGCACAGAAGAAGAATGCTTCTGCTCCTCCATCAGAAGATTTATCGCACATCCTGGGTATTATCTCTTCCTTACTTACAAACTTGCCTTCCGATTCACCTGAACGTATCCGCTTACTGGCGAAGTTTGTGGAAAATGATTACGAGAAGGTGGATAAACTACTAGATATCCGCGATTCTGCACGTACAAGGCTCAAAGTGACTGATAGGGAAATTGAAACGGACAAAAAGGTTCGGTGGTGATTGTCTCTCCTGATCTTCGCAGTAAACCCGACTTCATCCTAGGAAATGACAGTAAAAGGGGAAGTTATCACTGATGAAGACCAAGATCTTTGGTATCTGCGCCAATTGGATGGCGGGCTTTTCACACTCCAGACTGTTGACTATATTCTGGGTTGGATCATGACGGAAGACGATGGGGTGAGTACAACCTATTCTATTGTTCTTAAGAGATTTGGATTAACAGGCTGTCAGATCCGAACTCATGCAGTACAGATGTTGAACCGCAAAGACCAAGGTCTTCGGAGCATTGTACAAACCCTTCAGATCTACCATGACAACGCGGAAGAGCAAGGTGATCCCGCCAATGAAGAACCCATACAAAAACAAATTCTCAGTAGTCTGATCGAAGCCTTAGATTCTTAATAATATAAAAGCGACAATGCACACTATTCCAATTCCTATGGTGGCAAGGATGCCAATGAAGAAGATATTATCATGCTGAGCGCACCAGAGGTGCGCTGGAGCTCGGCTTGAAATCGAAGTTCAACCATGACCTTCTTATGTAGTCGTATGAATAACGAGTCGATCAGAGGTGCCTGTCCAATCACTGGCTGGTATATATCTATGGGCATATGAGAGTCAGGGGCATAGATAATAGATATGAACTCACCAATGAGCAATCTGGCAACATCGCAAACTAATTCTCCAAAGCGTGGATCAGTCACATATTTTAAGAGGAACCGGAGAATCGGTTCGAGCAATACATCATCACGACCTGAAAGAGCGATCTTCAAACCATCTCGGTGTATCAATTCCTGTACTAGAGAAAAGGTTATGACTGGTGGAACATTCTATCCATAAATTAGATAAGATTAGAGAATTGGTCAACTCGAAGAGGAGTTGTAGCTACCTTCCTAAGCACGGCGTCAAGAGCTGCTGAGTATTTGAAAGATTTGAGTAACCGGTCATAATCTCTGAGACGTTTCTTCCTCCGACCCTCTACCGTGAGCTCGTTTGCATCACCCAAAGGTTTGACTTTTCTCCTATCTTTCACATGTCCCTGCCCTACTCCTGCTATCTGCTCATCAAATAAACCAGAACCAGTCAAGCCAACTTGAGCTTCAGAGCTTTTCTGTTGCCGTCTGCGCACTGACAAGGTACCATCCGCCATTCCACCAACTATATGAGTCTCATCGGGCTATCCAGCCGAACTTCAGTCCTGAAATATGGAATGAAGCCAATGATTCATACCGAGATGGCTAAGCACAAAATCGGTGCTGGGTATCGCATAGTATGCAATACATTATAGGTGCTCACGTCATAGACCTTGACCATATGATCAAGTCCACCGGTAAGAAGACGGCTGGCATCAGAGCTGAAGGTCAAAGCGGTGACTGTCTTCTGGTGATTAGAGATAGCCCGTAAACACCTTCCACCGGCAACGATGTCCCAAATGCGAATGATGGGACCTGCAGAAGATACAACAGCTGTCCCGGACGGGAACATTAGAACTTGTTCTACCGGGCCACTCCTAGACGAACTCCCCCCCATGGTCATTTCACATTCACCCGTTCTTGAATCAAACAACCGGACAGTAGAGTCGTACGAACCGGTGAGCACCAGATTTGGGTTACAGGTAGAGAATTGTCCGGTACGAACGTAATCGGTATGGTCCAAGAATGTACATATTGAAGTTTGGGAAGGGATGTCCCAGACTTTGGCAGTGGTATCGTCGGAGCATGTCAATACCTGCGTCGGACTCAGGGAGGAAAACTTGGAAATATGAACAGGCTGCTTGTGAGAGTCCAACGTGCGCAGAATTGCTCTTGAATTGACGTCAAAAATCTGCCAGATTCCAATGATTGAAGGTATGGAGCAACAATTGCAAACTGACAACACACCTGGACGAGCCCACTATCATCTCCTGCCACGATGAGTTTTCCGTCACCACGTATATGGCCACTACGTGCTATGTCCTTGAACCGAGAGATAGTTTTTGTCACTTTTTGTGTTCGAGGGGCGTAGATTTGCACTCTGGTTGCCACTGTCACTGCATAACAGTGGGGTTTTGCAGCAGAGAAATGTACAGAGGTTACAGGTGCATATTCTTTGATAAAGACCGGGTGCTTATATTGGCGCCAGTATCTTGACTCTGCTGTGTGCTTTTCGCGCACTGGACGAGCATGCTTTTTGATGGCGGTCGGTAAAAAATCCATTCCATTCCTTCCTTTTGCAGGATCGGATAGATAGGATCAATCACGTGAACTATAAGATCATCGATGACAATTTTCAATTCATTACCTGCCTCTCAAGATGTTGGTGTATACTGACAAAAAAACCGGTGATGAGATGTTCACCGATGCCTACAAACAGTGAGTGTGTGCTTACTCTGTCATGGGAGCGCCTCTCACTACCAGCTCGCAGTACAGAACATTACGATGTTGTATGGGAGGTGGACTGCGCTTCAATCGTCGTTAAAGAAGGGGACGTTGACATCGGTTGGTTGTTATGTATGTCCTTCTGACTTGAAGCTGAGTTTCCCTCTCAGGTGCGAATCCCTCTGCGGAAGGGCAAGATGAAAATCTGGAAGATGGTTCAAAAACTGTTATCAACCTCGTTCATTCATCTGAACTCGTATCTACCACTTTCTCAAAAAAAGATTATTTAACTGAGATCAAAGTACGCAATACATTTTAATAGATCTCACAGGGCTTCTAATTCACCGATGTTTAGAGATATATCAAAGAAATCAGAGCAGAACTTCAAAAGAACGAACCTGAACGTGTTGCCTCGTTTGAAAAGGGTGCCTCAGCATTTGTCAAGGTAGTGAGCACCAATTTCCAGGACTATGAATTTGTAGGCATTTTCACCTCAGATTTAACTTAAGATATTTATTTTATGATAGTTCATTGGAAAGAGTATGGACCCTGAAGGAATGGTTGTTCTCCTCAACTACCGTGTAAGTTTTGTTTTATGTCCTATGGACATGAGATAATTTTGCTTACCTGTTTATGATCAGGAGGATGGCACTACGCGTAAGTCTACTTCAACAACCAGACTGGCACACTGACAAACACTCTTTAGCCTATCTCACATTTTGGAAAGATGGTCTGAAGGTTGATAAATACTAGTCCACCTCTAGACACCTCTGCATCCCGATCTTTGCTCTTGTGCTATCATATAATCAATGAGACCATCTCATCCCTTGATCCCAGACCCCACCCTTGGCGCTTATTGCGCTTGGTATCCAATGTTCTACCAAACACTTCCCTCTCATTTATATTCCGGCGCCTCTCATCGTTGGCCGCTTCCTGATAACCATTCAGATGTCAAGACGGTGTGTATCATACCCGATGCAATATAGTCTTTGCCAGTGCAACAAGCTGCACCAGCTCCCTGGCTTTTGGGCCTTGGGACCTTGTTGATGGTAGATCAATAGGAAGCTCGAGACCGAACCCACTAGAGACCCTTTTGCGAGGCCTTGGATAGGAACAAGGAGAGTTCTATTCCTATTCCCTACGTTAGGCGCCTAGTGGGTCGATGCGTCAGGGAGATATTCAGGTCTCAAAATACCTGCTGTGTCCATACTGACGTACAAACACAAGCCTGGGTCAGGAGTTGTGAGCTATTGGTCATCAGGACCAGGATGGGATGGGATTGTAGAGTACTGGCTAGGCTTCTGGTATAAGATGATTATCAGTCAATGTCAAGTATCACTTTGTTTCTGGATTCAGAATTTCTATCCTGCAGCAGGCAAACTAGTGCCAAGATACCAAAGGCCTAAACGGGGCCCGGTATCAGGGTATATCTACCGAAGGCATGCAGCCAAAGGAGGGTGTAGGTGAAATTCGGTAGATATGTGATGTAGCGGTATGTCCGAAAGTGTTGTTATAGCAATAATTAGGGGGGAAATTGAATTAAAAGTATGCATATCCAATACAACGGGATGGGCGATGCAGCAGGGGCTCGTCTTCAACGTTGGAGTAACTTTCCATTGATCTAAGAAATTTTCTGACCTGATGTAGGCATTAGATCTGGACAAGATTATATGAGGGCTTTAACCCCTTGCCGGATGTCCAGGATATCTTGGAGGGATACAGAAGGTGAGATCTTGTCAAAGATGCGACAGTACAGGTCACGTAACCCAGCATGTCCTTGTGGTGAACCGTACCAAACTCGCACCCATATCTTACGCGATTGCCACCTCTACAGAGACCACCGATACATCCTAGAGGAGATCTCACCTCCAATTTACCCCCCGACATCCTCGGCACCCATAAAGGGATCAAAGCCCTCACGGAGCTTTTGCTCAAATCCAATGCATTCACCAGGTCAGGAACAGGCCCACCCACCCGGCACAAACCCACTATCAACGTTAGACTGCCAGAGGACCACTTCAACGAGGAACTCGAGGACGGCCACCCACCAGCAACACACAACTCAGCCCAATAAGCACATACTTTATTTCTCCTAACACCACTTTCGAACACACTATAACCCCCTCCTTCCATCATTCAACTTCGCCCACATCATACTCCTTCCTCCCGTAGATATGCCCCAGAAATTGGGCTCTTTGTAGCCCTCCGCGTCTTAGTACTAGTTTGCTTGTTGCGGAATAGAAATGCTGAATCAAAAAAAAAAAAAAAAGTACGGGTCACGTGGTATGGATTGCATACCAAATCATCTTTGGCTTCAGTATCATGGTCACTCTTGCTTCAAGTCTCGAAGCGTTGACATATCTCCTAGTTCCTGCGTCACTAACAAACCAGCGGCTTCGTGACGAGCTGCTTCTACAATGCCAAGACATTCTGCACAGGTCGGTGTGCTTCTGGTGCTAATTGAATTCCTGTTGATCGTCGTCTTAGCCACATTGGTCGTGGCCGTGACAATGATTTGGCTCAAACGGTCGACATGGTCAAGAAAATTTGTGAGTTTGTCCGCATAAGGTATGCAGTATTCTGATTGCAATCAGTACTTCAGAGATCTGCGAGTTCCGGAGGGAGCGACGGTTTGAAGTTTACGAACCTGGTATCACGATTACTCAACGAAGTCAGTTTTGATTTTTTAAGTATTCATGTTGTCATTTAAACAGATTTGTAGCCATTACTGGCAAAGAAGGAAGAATCTATTGCATTTTTACAGTCTGTTGCCTCGGCGGTCGCTCTCCCAACCCTCATCCCCGTCACCTTACCCTCACTAGCGCCTCCACCATCTAGAGATACTACATCACCTATCAGTCCTTTGGGGCCTCAATCTCCCACTCAGTCTGCTCCGACCAAGGCACAGATTCTGCAAGAGTATCGTATTTCCAAAGGCTGTGCCCATATTTCGGAAGGATCACTCTTGCGTGATGCACTTTACTTGTTGCAAGGAATTTCCGGGAAACGTGTGAAAATATCTTCAGATGAAGAAGAGGATAATCGCATTGTCTTTCTCGGTGATGCAGTACGTACATCATTCCCTGCTTTCCTCCCCAAAGTGCTGATCTACCAAGAAAAATATCATATCAGCACCCACCAAGGTTCTCATCCACCGACTGGCGGAAGTTGGATCTCTCTATAACCGCGTAGAGAAGTTCGTGCGTCAAAGAGAATCGTCGTCAGATGTTGGCATGATTGAGCAAAGTCTATGTCATTACCTTCAAGCACAATTGACTGAATACTATCGCCTCATAGCCATCCTTGAAACACAAATGTTCCAGAACAATAACCCAGCTACAAGCATTGACAAATCTAGAAACAATATGGGTCTTTCACTCCGTCGCCTAGATGTCTGGATCAACGAATGGCGAATGAGGATGAAAATGATGAGTGTCTGCGTTGAAGGGGCAAGGAGTATGTCGGATCCTTTTTCCTGTCTTGATTGAACATTAAGAACTTCTCAGATACTCATGGTGGGGCGCTTGTAAACTTAATACATGGCTATACCCACAACGGTGATTTGTTCATCCGTACTTTCACTAACCAACTCCTTGAAGAGGTTGGTGTGCATCCTCGTCTTATCTGCCCTGAACTGAGTACTCATCCAGGTATCCCGGCCTTTCTTTTCGACCTTGCACAAATGGCTTTTCTCTGGCGAACTTTACGACCCGTTTGCAGAATTTTTTGTCTCCCTTGATACTGATCCGACTCATTTCATGCATGGGTTATCCTCTGGTGAAATGAGGAATCCGTTATCCGGTGATGGTGGGCTTGAGCGATTCGGCACGGATGGAGACGACTACTCGGGTACTAGGGAGGATGGCCTTAAGCTTTGGGATGCGAAGTATCGATTCCGTCAGGAGATGTTACCGCTATTTGTTGGCGATGTTTTTGGAAAGAAGGTAAATTCCATCCGGAGTAGATATGACTACTGGTCACTCATCGACTGTCGATTAGATTTTCTCAACAGGAAAAAGTCTCAACTTCATCCGATACAGCTGTCATGATAGTGACTGGGTGATAACACGGGAGAAGATGAGCAATTCTAAGGACCGTGAGTCAGGTTGGTTTAATTCGTGGTGATTTGCCTAGCTGAAGAATCCTAATAGAATTACAGTACAACGATATCGCAGGACTTGAACGGTCTATAGACACTGCGTATAAAATTGCAAGCAAGCGATTATTTGAAGTATTCATTGACAAGTTCAAGTTACTCGATCATCTCGATGCACTTAGAAATTACCTCATGTTGGGACGTGGGGATTTTGCAGACCAACTCATGGAAGCACTTGAGTGCGTTCATCATCATTTGTCCCAGAGCGTTTTTTAATCTCGATACTTGACACAAAGACCGAGTTTGGCTAAGCCAGCAAACACACTTTATCGGCACAATCTCACAGCTACTTTGGAAACAGCCATTCGGTCCTCGAGTGCTCAGTATGATCCAATGGATGTCCTGAGACGCTTGGATGCTCGAATGCTAGAGTACTCACATGGCGAGATTGGATGGGACGTCTTTACGTTGGAATACAAAGTTGATTCTCCCATTGACACCGTTTTGGACCCTGAATCAATGGAGAAATATCTCAAGCTTTTCAGATACCTGTGGCAGCAGAAGCGTGTCGAGCTTGCACTGAATAAAGGATGGATGCGCGTGACAGGCGGTGTACGATCCTTCCTCAAGGTTTCTGGTGAGTTCTTTCACTCAAATCGAGTTTACCATTAACATTGACCCTTCGTGCTTGGAATGAGATTTGGAATTTGAATGGCATAAAATTCGTCTCACAATAGCAGAAATGATTCATTTCATTCGTCAGATGCAAGCATATGCCAGACTTGAAGTCGTAGAGTGTTCTTGGATGAAGCTCATTGACTTTCTCAGCAAAAAAGAGGGAGATTTAGACGCATTGATTGAAGCTCATCGCAGTTATCTTGATCAAATGATGAAGAAAATATTTCTACAAAGTCCAAAGGCTGGGAAAGAGGTTTTTTCAAATTCTCGTTTGGTTGCTATTGTCATCTAATGGCTCCTCCTCCTCTTCCTTCAATAGGAAAATCTACTCAACCAAGTCCGTGAAATATTTGGAACTATTCTCCAATTTCGTATAGCTACAGTCTGTATTGCTTTCCATTGCCCACTGTCACATCTGTCTGACCGATGATTTGTTTGCTTTGCCGATGACAGGATCACTTCTATAATTCTTGTTTATCCGAGTCGTCGAAAAGGGACCAAGAGCTTGATGCACAGCGTGTAAGAAGCCTTTTCTGAACACATCACGGTTGGATCTTCATCATTTTTCCGCAAGGGTGTGCATACAACTACATTACCTTCATCCTCGTCAACAGAGTCGCTGCAAGAAATCATGACACGCCTCAACGAATACCAAAACCTCTTTACCGAACGAGCACAATCGATTGTTGCTCATCTCCAAGCACATCCAGATTCAGATTGTCGTTTTTTGGGGATCAGACTATCTTTCTCCGATTATTATAGATCAAAACGAGAGCAGAGCTCCAAGATCTGAATACTATCATTATTACCGCTGTGTTTTAAATCTCCCACATTTTCCCACACCATTCACACTATCGAAAGTGGAACAATAAAACGGTAACTAAGATACATTTTGGACTGCTACTGCGTCAAGATATTCCCAAGATCCTCAAAGTTCCTCATGGGTAACCTCTGCCTCTTGAGCAGAGGCCACGCTGACGGGCGTCTGGGCAGCCTCGTCGGCAACAACCGGTGATTCCTCGGCTTTCTCAGCAGGGATTTCGGCAAATTCAAGTGAATTCTTAGCGTGCTCCTGGAGGAAAGCTTCCAGGCTCTCAAACGAACGGTCACCCTCATAATCGACGAAGTCGCGAGAACCAGCACGTTTGAGTTTGATCGTGGGGAACCCTCGAATACGGAAGGGGACACTTGCAGGGAGATCATTCTCAGTGGCCTCGAACTTGGCACTGTAAACAAATAAGAATCTGACCCAGAGACATTATTGAGGAGCTTACATGACGACTTTGTCCTTGAGGACTGCATATTTCTCACCAAGGCTGTCCCAAGTTGGCTTCAGACGTTTGCAGTGGCCACACCAAGTAGCATAAAATTCAATAAAGACGTCTTTATTGTCATCAAAGACAATCTCCTCGAAGGTCTTTCCGACGACAGTATAGACGGGTTCATCCTGGGATTCAGGAACAGGCTCACTCTTGAGCGAAGGCTCAAGGTTACCAGCAAGGTATTGTTCGACCCATGCTGAAACAAGATCAGGGGTGAGTTCCTTGGATTGATCAAGAGGGTATTTTAGTTGTTTAGAGAGATCCTGGATGACAAAAGAAGGCCAGTTGGCCTCCATGAGGTTGAGAGCACGGCCGTGATCACCAAATTTGATGGCATCAATGGTGACAAAATTCATCTTGGACTTGAATTTCTTCGCGATAGGTCGGATAGATTCGACTTGTTCGTCTTTACCCTCGGAAGAAGGGTCGAGAAAGAGATAGGCAAGAGGTTTAGGGCTGCTGGCGTAGACAGCATAATTCTCCCCACTGACTTCGTCAATGATAGGAATGGCGAGCTCTTTCACCCAGTCAGAGATGTCATCGGTCTTGAGGTTGGAGATAGGATAGGGGAATTCGGTCTGGGGTTCATCAAAACTGCGGTAGACAACCAAGGCAGGAGGTTCGACGCCAGCGGCATCTGCAAGAGCCTTGTCAGTCGAAAGACCAAAAAGGTAGTCATCACGGTGCTTTTCGGCAGCAGCACTGAAGACAGGAGCAGGCTCCGAAGTAGAGGATGAGACATAGGCAACAACGACCACCTTGTCGGCCTTTTGAAATTCTTCGTGGTTCTCCGAAGTGACCTCTGACACAGCAGGAAGTGATTGCCTGCATAGTTATTATTAGGGACAGCTATAAGACTAACGGATTGACATACTTGACCATATAGCTGACGATCCCATCCGCCTTGCGGGGGCCATTGTAGTCGGTGGCCTCACCATTCTTGTATACCTTGAGGGTTCTATGGAACTGATGAGGAGAGCTGAAGAAGGTGTGAATGAGTTAGACTCACGGGTAGCCTTGTACCCCATTACTCTGACAGAGCTCGCCCTCTTCAACGCAGTCGACTTTGGCAAGCTTGATGTTCTTCTGTTTCAGGGCAGTAGCAGCCTCCTCATAGTGAGGGGCTAGGGCCTTGCAGTGTCCGCACCTAGCAAGAGCTGAGGATCCTATACTTGCGCCCAAATGCCAATACTCACCATGGGGCAAAGAACTCAACAAGCATGAGGGGCTCCTTCCACACGGACTCCTCAAAGTTTTTGGCCGTCAAGCTGATGACATCAGAATCAAGCTCGGCAAAGACAAGAGAAACCAGGGCGAGGATTGAAGCAGACGCGGTAAGTGAACAGAACCGCATTATGGTGTGAGGTAAAGAAGAAACCAGTTACTAGTGGATTTATAGACTACTCAACAACTGACGTGTCATTTTGATCTTAATCATATTTAGACTGAATGGCTCCAAAACAGTAGAAGATATGCCTAGATTGGTATCAGAAAGGCCTATGGATTACATACGTGGCTATACCTCAGCGCGAGCTGTCAAAACGAAATGATCAGATGTTGCCAGTTCTAGTGCCAGCTCCATCTATATACAACATGCTTGTATCGAAGTTGCTGCCTTTCATACGACCACTGTTGTAATGCCTTTGCACTGGGTGGAAGTCCCGAGGAGGCGGGAAATCATTTACTGGAAATGTATGTGCACCCGAACTCGCAGGTGGGGAGGGGACTTGATAAATAAGAGGCAAATTTCCAGACTTTAGCAATTAGGGAGACCTACTTTTTCTGCTGGGAACTGAGGTTGCATTGCCTTGAGGAGGAACAATGGCGGCCGAGGGGGTCACACGTCTGACGGGAGGAATTGGAGGATTACCCAGCGAACTAGACGAGATTGGAGGCGGCGGTGCGGCTGATCGAGGGGTGGTCAGTGAAGATCTTGTAGGGGGTGGTGGAGGAACTCGGACAGGTGAGTCTGGTGCTGCAGATTCGGAGAGTACTCGGACCTTTGCAGGAGGGGCAGGTGAGCCAGCATCAGGGGGCAGGCGAGCTGGAGGAGGAGGGACAGCTTTTCCTGGCACTGATGAAGCAGAGCTCAATGGTCGAGGAGGAGGAGGAGGAGCATGTCTGCCAGCCAACGATGGGCGTCCGGGAGGAGCGGGGGCAGCACGTGCAAGGGGCGGGGAAGCACGTGCAGAGGTCGGGGCAGTCGGAGCAGCACGGACAGGAACGGCAAGAGCCGGAGGTGTCGGGGCTGACCTGGGGGGAGGAGGCGGGACGGCACGTGCAGCAACCGGAGGAGCACGTGAAGGAATTGGAGCAGCACGCATAGGAGTGGCAGCAGGAGGTGTCGGGGCTGGCCTGGGGGGAGGAGGCGGCGTAGCACGTGCAGGAGCAGGCGTAGCACGTGCAGGAGGAGGTGGAACAGCACGTGCATGAGGAACAGCAGGAGGTTTTGCCCGAGGGACAACTGGCGAAGGAGCAGCCTTTGCTGCAGGACGCACCACTTTGGATGCATCGCCTGGGGCTTCTTGCAATGCATGTCCAGCAGGCCTTAGTTTGGGCATCCCTCCAGCAAAAAGGGCACCCAGTTGCGGAGGTCCCGCCACGTTGCCTCCACCTGAAGCAGATGTAGGGGCGAGACTAGGGCCACGGCCACCCCCTTTTCCCGAGTCTAGTGTTGGTGCACTACGATCATTGGTCGTCGCTTTTTTCAGCGCCTTTCCAGCTTGGATCTGTTTCAACAGCTCTGCAGATGCCATGGCGAGTGTGTATAAGGATGATGGTGGTGTAGTTTTTGGTGCTCCCGCAGTCTCACTTGATGCGTCGCTGTGCGCACATGATTCACTCCGGTCAAATACATCTACGAATATATATAAATTATGTATCAATAGGGTTTGCGACGATTCTTTCTCAATTCTTGCTCTAGTTGTTTTGCCTTGCGGTGCCCTATCTCTACCGGACGAATTGCTGTATTGTCCGCCTTCTTCAGCTTCACAGGGCGGTTTCCAACATATTTACCTGCAAATTGCCCTGGTCAAACATACAACAAATTTTATCATGAAAACGCACCGTCCATTTCCTTCCATGCCTTCAAAAAATCTTCCGGGTCTGAAAATGCAACGAACCCATATTTCGCCTGCAAATACATCCAGTCTTGGAACAATGCCGGAAATACTCCGATCTCACCTTTCCACTGAGACGATCCCTGATCACACGGGCTTTCTGAAACGAAATGTATTTGTTGAAAGCGTTGGCAAGCACATCGTCAGACACATCGTTACTCAGATCCCCAACAAACAGACGAAACCATGCTGCAAGTAAAATCACAATAAGAAGCCATGACCCAAGACAAAAAAAAATCAATGATTCTACGTACAAGGGTTCCATTCCAACAGTGTCTGGTCCTCCCATACTTTCCCTCCACCCTTTCGAAGAACCGTCGTTCGCTTGCCACCTTTAGCGAGCTTGCCACCTGCTCCTCCCCGCTTATCAATCGCAGCCCCTGGTACATACACACTCTGCTGGGCCAAGATGCCTACATCATATTCATAGGCATTTGCAGGAACAGGAGCAGGAGCAGAAGACGATGAGGGCCCTCCTGGGAGTGGAAAAGACGACGCAGAGCTCGAGTACCCTTTATGGTAGTTATTGGACTCATAGCCTTGCCCATAGCCATAGTTGTACGACTGCTTGGAATAAGGATCCATGGATATCGAGTGTTTCTCACTTCAAAAACGAGATATACGTACGCGGTTGCAGTAGCGAGGTGAAGTAAGGCTGATGGTGGCGGTGTCGACCGGGCACAGCACTAAAATATTACATAATTTAGATATCAGCATCGTCCACTACAGACCTTGGTGTCGTCGACAGTTCTGTCCATCCCTTCTCAAGGTATGTTAGCACGTTTTATCGCTTCTTGGCTCTTCTCTATCAAATGCACATAATGTCCTTAGTTTAAAGCTCTATTTTCTTGTCTCTCCCATGGATGGAGGGACTCTGGTTGTGATGACGTCTTTCAGGTTACTGATCTTACTTGATATTCCAGATGCCGTTCGTCAAAAAGGTCAAGTCCGATGCCTACTTTTCGCGTTTCCAGGTCAAGTACCGCCGAAGGAGGGAGGGAAAAACTGATTGTGCGCTCAACTAATGGCAATCCTTTGAGTGCCTACTCATCCATGTGCAGATTATGCCCGGAAACGCCTCGTGACACAGGCCAAGAACAAATAGTATGTAGTCCTTCTTGGTAGGAACCCAAAATGAGACCAACATTTGCCTAGCAATGCCCCTAAATACCGTCTCGTCGTTCGTATCACCAACAAGGACATTATCGTTCAGATCGTCTATGCTCGCCTTCAAGGTGACTTCATCCTCACCTCTGCTCGCTCCGCTGAGCTTCCACGATACGGTATCAAAAAGGGGTTGACTAACTGGACCGCTGGTAAGTACCGTGTCTAGTGGATAACATAACTTTGATTCATTTCGTATTAGCCTATGCTACGGGTCTTCTTGCTGCCCGCCGTGCCCTCACCAAGCTCGGTCTTGCAGACCAATACGAGGGTGTTACTGAACCTGACGGTACTCTCTCCCTTACGGAAACCATTCAAGAGGGCGATGCTCCCCGCCCTTTCAAGGCCTATCTTGATGTTGGCTTGAGACGTACCTCTACTGGATCCCGTGTCTTTGGTGCCCTAAAGGGTGCCAGTGACGGTGGTATCTTTATTCCCCACAATGACAAGCGTTTTCCTGGTTACGATCCAGAAACGAAGCAGTTGGATGCTGAAGTTTTGAGGAAGTATATTTTCGGCGGTCATGTCGCTGAATACATGGAGAACTTGGAAGAGGAAGATGAGGAGAGGTTTGTAATACATTCAAAAGACAGTCATCTAGCTGAATCCTTCCAGATTCAAAAAGCAATTCGCATCATATCTTGCTGAGGGAATCGGTTCTGAAGATATCGAAGAGATTTATACCAATGCCTATGCCGCAATCCGTGAGAATCCCGAGTTCAAGCCCACAGAAAAAACAAAGGACTGGAAAGCTGAATCTCGCAAATATAAAGTTGACAAACTCACTCTCGAGCAACGCAAGGCTCGTATTGCAGCCAAGATCGAGAGCTTCCAGGCTGGTGGCGGCGAGGAAGAGGAGGAAGACGAGTAGATGTACCTTTCTTGTTGTTACTTGTCATCTTTTAAAACATGAATGCATATGGAACTAGACTGTTGTCCCGGTTCTTCATTCAAACCACCTCCTAATCATACACCAGCACTTGTTTGTTTAATCGTGGTCCTGATAAGACATTCAACCCAGTCCAGAAATTTCATCCCCTTGTACTCCCCAGAAGGGTAGAGATGAGCCTGTCCCTGTTTTCCTGGCAGGCATTTCAAGAGGTATGCTGTACAATTGATAGCATAATTGGAACCATAGATCACCCGGAAATTTCTGCTCTCATTGAGTAAAAAAGCAACTTCGGAAAAAAAAGAAATGGTACTCACAAGACACAGCCTTCCCAGCGACCAACACATTGATCCAGATCAATGAACCAAGCACCCTCGACATTCTTCGAAAGACTTTCTCCTAGATCACGAATTTGATTCAATAGACAACGCTCGACTTCATCCATCAGCAACTGACACAACTGAGGAACAGACGAGACATTTAATGTCGATTGTGAAAGGTGAGCTACCAGAGTTGAAGGTGAAACAAAAGTGAAGCGGATTGTATGTCTGGCAAAAAAAAAAAGAAAGGAAAGGTGGAAAGAACACTGAGGACTGCGAGTTAAAATTCTCAGAATCAACACCATACCGATTGAAGATCCGTAACACAATTTCGCCTCCAATCTTAAGGACTGATTTGGTGTCCAAGAGTTTTATGAGTTCTTTTCCAGTCTCACCAACAATGTTCATAACAAGATTTGTTGGAATTCCAGCAACTTGCAATGCACATACTACCTGCATAACTTCGTTTCGAATGCGATCGAGGAAGACTTGGTACTGAAGGAGGTCAATGATAGGCTGTAGGATGGGGTACTTGGATTTGCTTTGGTTTACTTGAATGGCACTCTGTTGTTGTAATGTGGATGCCTGTACAGAAGAGCCAAGACGATCATCTTTTAATAGAGCATGTTGTCGTGAAAGGAGAATATGGAAAGCATGGTATATGAGGTTACAAATTTCGCTACGTTCGACAGTCCGAGATGCTTCTGTGGACGTATCAACGTCATCAGCCTGAGGATGATGATTAAAATTATCTAGACACTGTCAGTGCTGGAAGACTCACAAGTTCAATCTGAAGTTCGAGGCCTTGGGCGGCATCGACGATGATAAACCGCTCAGATACTTTAGCAGAGGCAGTCGGAAGGCTCCCGGCTTCTTGGACAAGAATCGAGAAAATCTCCTGTTCGACGATTTCACGCTGGGCGGACCGCAAAGCACCGTCAAGGACCGTATCATCATCAAATTGAATGTTGTTCGTCGTCGTGTGGGCTACGCCCGTCTCATCTTTGATGACAATATTCACGCGGAGGCGATTTTTCTTGCGATGGGGGAAGATCACATCTCGAGAGGATTTAGTGTAACTAGGAAGCCTGCCGACAGCTCGCCGTCTGAACTGTACTGGAGCTGGACTACAATTAGCCTCTGTTCATGCAAGGGAAAAGTACCACAGACTAACATTCTTCCAAGCCAAAAGATATGAGAAAATCTTTGGACGTCTTGTCAGCTCCTTTTCCAGTAGCCGAACCAGGTGGTAGCGGGGCAGGGACCAAACCCCAATTGCTCCGACGAATCTTGAGCGCATCAACCCAATATTTCTCTCCGGCGAGCCTAGTCCGCTCCATGCTCTCAGCAGATATCCTGAATAAACCTGCAGCATGTCTTAGAGCTTCATCTTTACCGCCAATGATCAATTGAGCATTGAATGCTTGAACAGATGTGATTGGAGGCGGCTTCGTAACAAGTGTTGCGGAGAATTTCACGTTTGACGGGGGTGATAATGACTGCGGCATCGGTTGGGTCTGTGGAGAAGCCTGCGATGACTGCGTGAGAGGCTGCCCTCCAGATTCATGAGTTTCCAGGAGTGCAGCAAGAACTTGTTGTGCGTGTGTCATTTCGCCAAGAGAGACACTGTATACTGTTGGCCTTGTGGTTTACCTCACACCATGGCAGGACTCACGCGAGTTTCCCCATTATTTCATCCCTCACATTCCGCAGGTTTTCATATGTCATGGTGTTTATCTCTTCGTCATCCTCGTCCTCTGATTCTGCTTTGGATACCCCTTCGGACTCCGAGGTTTCCGCCTGTGTGTCTTGTGAGCCCAAAGTTTCCGCAGGGTACTTGTCCAAGAAATCCAAGCCACGCTCGAGAAATATCCTTCGCAGATTCACACCAAGTCGTGCAGATGTATTTTCCTTCCTGTGCAGTTTCAACATACTGCTTGAAACCAGGGAGTGCTTCAAATCAAGCAGACCTTACGTTTCATGAATATACTGGCCGTCGGGTGTGATGTCCTCGACGACTGGGATAGGATTCCCATGATCGTCCTTGTATGGACGTTCGAGAGACAATGTGAGCTGCCTCCATGAGGATTCAGAACCCATGAGGAGTGACCAGACAAAAAAGAGGTGAAATCCTATTTGTCCCCGGATCACCGGCAGGTGGCAATACAACCCTAACAAACGCTTTAAGTGTCTTTCCTTCTCATCTTCTTCATTGATGCTGACTCTCGAGCAGTCGGATCAGTCTTCCCCCAGTCTTGTCAAGCGCAAGAAATCAGAAGGTCTTTTACCGTCAAGTAAAAAACAGAGGATGAGAGTAAGGTAGGAAGGTGGCTTGTCTTCGTTTCATTTTTGTTGAAACATACCAGCTTTTCTTGCGGTGAATGTCACCGGAGAAAGCAGAAAGTTTGTGGAATTCGATATTCGATGCCTCAAACAATAATCTTTTGCTTCAGTGTGATCGTCAAACGCCCTGCTCTCATGTGAGGACCAACTTTTAGCTTTCCAGAACGGTCAATTCAGTCCTTGTTAGTGCATTGCGCGCAAGGTTCCCGAACTCTGCAAAGCTTACACACCAGGGAAGGCAGATCACGATCTCACAGGACGCATTGCCCGACTCGAACGAATCATTGAAGCTGCCTTGCCTCAGCTCTGGACTAGCAGCGCCCCATACTCTAATTTACAGCGGCCGCATTCTCAATCCCCTCTTGAAGACGACAATCACTCCCCGGCGGACGAACACGATCCAAGTGAGGGAACCTTCCAAAGCGGCAAGTGGTATGGGAACGGTGCTTCAGGCAGTGTAGCCCCCAGCTCTGTCGTCGAGCAGGTGAGTGTAGCATGGGATTCATAGTTTGCTTTGGGTACTCAAGTATTCAAGTTGCAACATGTACCTAGTTTGGCTATTACCAATGGCTCAGCAACGAACAGTCATCCCCCAGGTGTCAATGGACATCCAATCCCTCCTCTTGACGATGACCTTGAGCCCTCCGCTGCCGATAATCTCAAGTCTCTAGTTCAAGAATGTGGGGTGTCACGTCACAAAATCTCTGAACTCTTGCAGGAGTTACCATCCCAGACAGTATCGGATGTTCTGGTAGACTATTACTTCACCTCGATGTGCGTGGCTCGCTGGTGTACACACTCTAGTGCCTCAAGCTGGCTTCCTTATCCAGAAACTGGACTCGTTATCCTGTATCAGAAAACGATTTTCGCTCTGGTTACGCTTCGATTTGTGCGCACGGCCGTGACGGAATTGGAGCAACCAATCCTCATAACGTTCGCTTCTTACCCCTCCTCTTTGTTGTATTGGCGATCTCAGCTCGCCTTTCTCCCGAACATATCGGTGGCGATGCCCGTGCGCGGAGGATCACATCATTGCGTTACTATTGGTCTTGTCAGTACCTTCTCGTCGTCGTTTCCGGTCTACTAAAAAGGAAATCAGCTCGTCGATCTTTACTAATAGCAGCAGCTATTCAGCCGGACTCCCTAGAAATCGTACTAACCCGACTTCTGGTGGGTCTTGTTGCACATGCTTTGACTTTACTGTCTGATCATCTCTCCAGAGTGCTAGATTTCTGACTTTCGATCGACGCATAACAGAGTGTTGGAGTCAACTTGGAGCCGCTGTCAGGACAGCTCAGGCATTAGGTTTACACAGGGATGGCTCTACAATGGTCAGCGGTCTTTCTAGTTTCCTCGCCGATCGATCCAACTTGAAGTGTAGGGCATGGAACCCTCCCGTGTGGAGTACCGAAGGAGAATATGGTACGGATTTGCGTTAACGTTGTCAGAATTAAATTCTCCTCACAGCCCAATATAGGTCTTATCTCTACCACGCTGACCGCTCTTACGCTCTTGTACTTGGGCGACCAAACTCAATACATGATGACTACACCTCAACAAAAATGCCGTCTAACATTGACGATGCCTCAACGCAGACTAACGCTTACAACTCTCTTCCTCTATCATTGCCTACACCGATGACATTCGTCATTCTTCGCCATCAGCTCGCTTCAATTATCGGTCGCATCGTCCACCATTTCCAGCAGATTCGGGAGAAAAGTCATTATTCAGAAGTGATAGCACTGGATGATGACCTCCTCAAGTTTATCACCAATTTGCCATCCCGTTATTCGCTTTCTCTCAACACAAGCCTTGATAATACAAACCCGTTCATCCCGATCCACAGGTTTCTTTTGCTGACCGAGATTTTGTTTGTACGCATCAGCTTACATCGACCATACCTTCTGAAGCGGTTAAATTCGGAGCGATATTCGCGCTCCAGGGCGGCATGTTTCGAATCTGCCATCAAGGATTACGAGATTCGGCAGGAATTCAGGGATTCTGTCCCAGAAGAGACTCGAGTTGGTCTCAGCAACGGGTATCGCGAGTTCCAAACGGCAATGATCAGCGGGTTCTATGGCATCCTTGAACCAACAGGAAAACACTCAGACCAAATGCATGCCATCCTTAACAGTTTCATGAAAGATCACGAAGGCACACAGGAAATGGACGAAACCACTCGACGCGAGCTGAAGACAATAGAATTCCTAAGGCATAAAGCGATTCAAGTAGAATCTCTTCATAAGGCTCAGCAATCCACCCTTGCTGATTCTACCACGCCTGAACATGGAGCGCAACTATTGCTCAGTCTACAAAAGCCTGCACCATCCTCGAATAACTATCCCTCCATACTCAATATCGGGGCAAAGGACTGCAGTTCACAATCTTCCACTCTTGTTATACCCAATTATACTTCTCAGTCCCCCCATTTCTACCACTCTCAATCGCTGGATTACATAAATTCCCCTGCGACGTCCAATAGTCCTCATACCGATGAGGAGAATACGGCACAGTCTTTGCTGGATCATTGGTATAGCGCCGTCAGTAATGCGCCCGTTGATGCGGTGACCGGAGCTATGTTATGGGATGGAGAATTTCCTATCTGCCTGGACGGTACGAATTCCACGGTGAAACCGGATCGACGATTGTTGGATGGATCAGATTGGAACTACTGGGAGACCTTGGTTAGTCAGATACAACGAACACCTTAGTGTGTCCGGTCAGGAAGTTATTTCATTTTGCTTTGCTGCACAGGTCCTAGCTACTATCTGTCTGTATTAGTATTATCTGAACCTGTATATTCACATACTTAAGCTCCTTGATCAAATTAAAACTTAGTCCGCTCCTTTTCTTATCAACAGCATGCGTAGAACAGGACACAGGCGCCCTTGTCTCTGGATAGAGTTCATGACTTGTCCCCTGTAGTGAGACTTTACAAACATGTAAAACGGAAAATACCTTATATCCTGGACATCCAAGTAACTTAGCTGATGAAACGTACACTAAAACGTGTTTACAGTTGTGTGATCTATAAATCACCTTTCACATACAATGATACCTCAAACAGGTTTCTTGTAGTAGATGACTACAGACGCCTGTGTAACTTGAGCGGTCTACCATGCTGGCCTGCACCCATACTAGCTTAAATCTCTATCCCTTATGTTTGCGTGACGGACTGGTGACAGACTGGTGTCAATAGCGGGTCACTGTTTGTCAATATGGAAATGGCACAGCTATAAACACTGTTTAATGTGCTGACTTCGAGATCAAGACTTTTCACAGTATGCAAGCCATAAATCGATTCTTTTATGGACCGACACCAGAAGAGCGAGTTCGGGCATGGCAATCGAAATTAAGGACAGAACAGCGGCATCTTGACCGGGAGATGAGGCAGGTTGGCGTTCCTGACTGCTCCGCTTCCGCATATATTGAAATTGCATTTATAGTTGGATCTAGCTACCAACAAAGCTCGTGCAACTGTCAAACAGCTTGCTACCAAAGGAGATGTCAAATCTGCACGAGTATTAGCGAAAGAGGTCATCAGGAGCAATAAGCAAAAAGATAGGTTGTCAGTGAGCAAGGCAAGACTTGGTTCAATCAGCACACAGCTCGCTCAACAATTGGGTCAGTAGATGTGGTGTTTGACAATAATTGGCTAATGGAGACACTACTACAGCGATGGCTAAAGTGACTGGCTCCCTGCAGAAATCGACTGAGATTGTGAAGCTTTCGAATTCTCTTATAAAGCTGCCACAGATAAGCCAGGTAATGAGAGAAATGAGCATGGAAATGACAAAAGTATGTCACACAAGTGTCGGTGTTTGGACTGTGACTGGATTGCGGTAGGCCGGAATACTAGAAGAAATGCTCGATGATACTCTTGATATGGAGGAGGATGAGGAGTTGGAGGAAGAAGCTGATGCTGAGGTTGACAAGGTCCTGTTTGCTTTGACGGATGGTAAACTGGGTGTCGCTGACTCTGTAAACACAGAGCTTCCGGTGAGTTTCCTAATTTTTCCCGCTGATGCAGCTCCTCAAATGTTTATTCCACAGTCTGCTAAGACTGCCATGGAAGACAAAGAGACAGAACAGATGGAGAAGTACCGCGAGCAGCTGGACGGCTTGCTTAGCACCTGACTGTTAGATCATTCTCTATTTTGCATCTGGATTAATTACGGTTCCTTGGTCACCTTATCTGATCAACTTTCACCCCATTCCGGGAGTACAACGTAGCCATTCAATTCCTACTGATGATTTGGTAATGTTGAAAAGGTCCTTGTTCAAAAAAAGCGCTTTCTGGCGGAGTGCACCAAAAGGTAGGTTCTATTCGTGTTTGAGACGCTATTGTATAATAAATATAGCTTGCCAACAATGAAAAAAGGGTCAAATGTTGGATCTTCGTTGCGTAAACCAAAAATAAAAATAAGATATCATTCCTTAACCTAGTGTTCAGTGAAGAGGAAATGCTTCACAAAGTGGACTAGGGCCTTCACGAAGAACAGCCAGTCCCCTCCAACACAATCCACACCTTACATCACAGACAGACCCTTTACAGACTTCATAGAGACCGAATCTCGAACCCCCGCTAACACATACCATCAAAATCATTTCATCCTTAAACTCCACTGAATCACCTATCAACATATACCAAGCACATCCATCTCCAACCTACAGAGGACCCAAATACTCCACTACTAACATTCACACCTAACTCGGAACGACTCCGTTGACCACCCCTGAAACTCGGGTATAGTTAGTAGTGTACCTCGCCCACCGCGTCTTAGCACTGCCTGCTTGTTGCGATATTCTCAAAGTGGACTCACGTGCGCGATCAACGGAAGGAAATTGATGCTTGATTCAAACTCGGAGCGAAACGCCTTCGTCTCCTACCAAAATGTCGCTGAGCTTCCGACCTCTCTATGGATTCGTCCAAAATTCTATGAAGCAGGCTTCGGTTGGTAGAATCCCATAAACCATATGACATTTGTTGATGTTCCGGTAGACTATCCGTTGCTACGCTTCTGCTGCACCAACCGCTGCTTTTGCAGGACAAAAGGGTTCTAATGTAGGCTTTTTGATACATCCTGTATATTCATGCGCTTGACAAGAGCAAAGGGAAAATATACCGTTACATTAATTCCAGGAGACGGTGAGCTTCCAGTTTCAATTTTCAAAGGGATGTTAATGTCTTCGTATAAGGCATCGGTCCGGAGATTAGCAAGTCCATTAAGGACATCTACACTGCTGCCAAGGAAAGCACCCACACTTCCAATTATACTTACTGTGATTTACTCTGGTGTCTATTGTCAGGTTCCTATCGAGTGGGAGGAAGTTAGTGTCACTCCTGTACTCAAAGGGGGTAAGACAGTTATCCCAGAAGCAGCCATCCAGTCCGTGAAGCGTAACACTGTTGCGCTGAAAGGTTTGTTGTCGTATTCTGTTCTTGATCTTGGGCTTACATCAGCTGCTTCTCCAGGTCCTTTGGCTACGCCCAGTTAGTATTTACATTCATGGGCACGGGTCTTCATGCCGATCCCTTCTAGTTGGAAAGGGTCATGTTTCTCTCAACCTGACTCTTCGCCGTACCTTTAACCTCTTCGCAAATGTTCGTCCTTGCATCTCCATCAGGGGTTACAAAACTCCCTATGATGATGTCAACACTGTCCTTATCCGTGAAAACACCGAGGGAGAATATTCAGGTATTGAACACGAGGTATGCATCTTCATCACTTACTGTGAACAATCGTTCAAACCTATTCTCTAGGTTATTGATGGTGTCGTTCAATCTATTAAATTGATCACATGGGACGCGTCCGAACGTGTTGCCCGATATGCCTTCCATCACGCTCAGGAAAATGGCCGTAAGCGTGTCACTGCCGTCCACAAGGCTAACATTATGTCAGTGCAAACCTTCTACCCTGTGTTTCCGGACTCATTATTTGTAGGAAAATGTCAGATGGCATGTTCCTTTCCGCTTGTCGCGAGGTTTCAAAGGACTTCCCCGATATTAACTATGACGAAGATCTTCTTGATCGTGTCTGCCTTCAGGTCAGGAAGTACCCCCACCCTTCTCTATTTTCCGACGTTAAATCAATTACCAGATTGTTACCAACCCGAGGCCTTTCTCCGACCGTGTCATGGTGATGCCCAATCTGTACGGTGATATCTTATCGGATATGTGTGCTGGGCTTATCGGTGGTCTCGGACTTACGCCTTCTGGCAATATTGGTCGAGTAAGAGTGTTCGATACGTGTCCATCTCTTTTCATACTTATTGAGCTAGGATGCTTCGATCTTTGAAGCTGTCCATGGTTCTGCTCCCGACATAGCAGGTCAGCAGTGCTCCTGAAAGAGTGTTTTCTTCCGGCTGACCATTTTTGGCCACCACAGGAAAAGGTCTTGCCAATCCCACTGCACTGCTATTGTCGTCCTTGATGATGCTTAGGCATGTAGTTATGTCATCCCTTTCCTATGTCTTTTCACACATAACTCTTCTTCAGGTATATGAACCTAACTAGGTTCGCAGACAAAATTGAAAAGGCTGCCCTCACGGTATGTTCAGTCGTCAATGCATACATGGATGTCAGTTGGATCATATTCGCAGACCATCGCTGAGGGCAAAGCCATCACTGGAGATTTGGGTGGCAATGCTTCGACCAGTGAATATACTACGGCAATCATTCAGAAGCTTGGCAAGGCATGATCCAGAGTAAGATGCATCGATGGACTTGTTCATAGGGTTCAGGCTTCGTTTACATAGCTGGGCAGGTTATTCATGTTCCGATATCCAATACTATACCTACTGCAGATTGTAATACAGTGCGTTCGCGTATTTATCTGGCATGGATGAAACACGACTCGATTGTGTAAGATGTCAATACATGTGACAATAGGGTCGAGTCGTGGGAAGGACAGTCCTTCAACTTGCCCCAACTAACGCTAGTGACTATCAAGTCCTTCATTTTCACCACCACCACTGATCAGGTTTCCCCACTTGCGTTCATTCGTCACACTCGCCCAGCAGGGTAAAGCCATTCAACATAGACCACAAGCCAATTTTAAGGTGGGTTCATTCTCTACCGCAACTCGCTTCGCCGTATGTGCTGATCACAATTAGACAAGGGCTCTTGCCAGACAGAAAAGAATACTCATACCAGTAACCAAGACCCAAGTACTTCACGAACGCTATGACTGATGATACTACGCCACAAACACAACCTCCTCTCAAGAAGGATGAGAGAAAAGCCGGCGTTAGCAATAACCGCGGACCCAGGAGAAATGTGCCTAATGTCAATGTCAAGAGCAATGGTAATTCCAGTCAAGCTGGTACTCGACCGTCCTCTCGAAGCAACAACAGGAAACCTGCCAACAGCACTGCTGTTGCGGAATCTGGCTCTGATTCTGGTAGCAAACAAGGTGCTGAGAATGGCAAGAAGCCAGAGCGTAACAAAGCTTTCGGAGGTCGTACTACTCACCGTAAAGGGGTCTCCAACTCTCAGTCCAATCGAAACACTACTTCCAAATCGTCAGCATCACCTGTTCCCCAACCTACCGAAGGGAGTGATGCCCTTTATTCGCTTCAGAACCTTATTGCCGATCTTAAAACCGCTTCTCCAAATCAACATGTCTCAGGTCCACCAATCACTTACGGTCCTGCTCAGACAATGAATAGTCCCATGTTTCCACCTATGCAAGCCTCTTCCGCAGGAACTGGGGCAGACAAACACAGAAAAGCACTATCACTTGGAAATTCGGCTTCGTCCAGTAATATCCACTCGTTTTCTCCCCACCTAAGTACTACTCTCGAAGAGGATGCTTTCGAAGAGGGGGAGATCCATGAGAGGTTCACTAGCCAGGCTGGCTATCAAGCGCGACCTCAACCACGGTCCATGCCTCCCCGTTTCGCTGCCCTTCAGACTCAACAAGAAACAATGGACAACATTGGACCCAGTGGTCGGCCTCAGCTTGCTCCAGATTTCATGTTTGGCACAGGGACGCGTAAGCGCACTCCGATTATGGGTCCACCCATCAATGAGGAGGATGTAGGCTTCCAGTTCCCACAGCAGCAGGGCCAGGTATATCCCAGTGACTTCTCTAGTCATGATTTCCCTCAGAGGAAAATAGAAGGTGGTGATACTGACGGCATTGTGGGACAGCAGGTTTGGTCCTCCTATCCTATTGCAATCGTTCTTGACTGATTCCTCTGTAGATCGCAATCCAGCGACAAATTGAAGCTCTTCAACAGCAGCAGCAAGTACTCTACCAGCAGCAAATAGCGTCAGGCACTGTTAACCCTCTCCAAACCGCTAACCTTGGTGGGATACATAGAAGGGCTCAGAGTACGATGGCTGGTGGCCCTGGTGGTAATTTTCAAAATCCTATGGCTCAGTTTGGTAACCTTGCTAGCCTGGGCATAGGTCTTGATGGTCAACCTCAGACCACTCCTCGAGGTCATGGTCGTAGGCACAGTGTCAATGTTGTTAACAAGAATGGTGGCAGCCAGTCTAACACCGGGTTGGGCACCTTCGCCTTTCCATCAGTTCAGGAGACTTTTGAGGACGGCTTTACGCTTCCTTCCGGTTTCAACGGTGGTCATTCGAGGCAAGTCTCCCGTGTCGATTCCACCTGGCGCATAAGTGGGTCAAACTTTCATAATCGTAGTGCCCTAGATTAATCTTGAATTCGGATTCAGATGAAAGTCTTGGCGTAGTACAGAATCCGAGTGCATTTGCAACTGATCTTGCCCAAGCCCAAGCCCAATTACAAAGTCTTCAACAATTTCGCGCTGCTGCGGGTGGCCATCACCATAAGATGGCCTCTTTCAGTTTCCCGAACATGCTCCCGAATATGGCGGCGGCCAAATTTATGGGCTTGCCCAGCATGAGCTTCCTGCAACAGCAACAACAGCAATTCCAGAACCAGTTGCAACAACAGCCTCAACGCAAATCTTTATTCGCCCCCTACCTTCCACAAGCTTCTCTACCCCCTCTTCTTGCAGCTGGAAAACTTGTTGTTGGGATACTGCGTGTTAACAAGAGGAATAGATCTGATGCCTACGTTGCGACTGAAGTTCTCGACGCTGATATCTACATCTGTGGCTCCAAGGATCGCAATCGCGCATTGGAAGGTGACATAGTCGCTGTCGAGCTTCTTGATGTCGACGAAGTCTGGGGAACTAAGAAAGAGAAGGAAGAGAAGAAGAGGAAGAAGGAAGAGAACTCCGCCTACGACTCAAAAATTGCTCGCAAAGATGATAAAAAGAAGGATGACGTCGAGGTCGAAGGTCAAGGGTTGATGCTCTTCGAAGACGAGGAGTAAGTTGCTAATATACTTTACTTGAGTTTTGTTTATTCTTTTGATAGGGTCACCGACGAAGTCAGACCCCAGTTCGCCGGTCATGTTGTTGCGGTTGTTGAGCGCATGCCGGGCCAGCTCTTCTCCGGCACTTTGGGTCTCCTCCGTCCTTCTTCCGCTGCCACCAAGGAAAAACAGGAAGCAGAAAGGCGAGAGAGGGAAGGAGACCGTGCCGAAGAACCTCGTCGCGGACCTATTGAGCGGCCCAAGATTGTCTGGTTTAAACCAACAGACAAACGTGTCCCTCTCATTGCTATCCCAACAGAACAAGCCCCGCCAGACTTCGTTCAGAATTCTGAAGCCTACACCGATAAACTTTTCGTTGCATGTATCAAGCGTCATGTACGTCTCTGCAAATTTTGCTTCAAGCTACACTCTAATTTGTCCGTAGCCTATCAGCTCCCTTCATCCATTTGGTACTCTCGTCGAGGAGCTCGGCCCCATTGGCGACATTGAGGTTGAGACAAGTGCGCTTCTTAAAGATTGCAATTTCCCTACAGAAGAGTTTTCGGATAACGTACTCAAGTGCGTTCCCCCAATCCCTTTCACGTAAGTATATGTGCCCCTACCTTACATTATAGGAGCTCATAAATTTGTTCTAGCATTCCTGACCCTGAGCTGGAAAGTCGCCAGGATTGGCGCGATAAAAGAATCTTTACGATTGATCCCGATAATGCTAAAGATATGGATGATGCACTGTCCGTCCAAGTGAACGAAGATGGAACTTATGATATTGGTGTTCACGTTTCCGATGTCTCCTACTATGTCAAGCCAAACACTGCTCTTGATCGTGATGCTCGCAAGCGTGCGACTAGCGTTTACCTCGTTCAGCGAGCTGTTCCGATGATTCCTCCTATGCTTTCTGAGCAGCTATGTAGTCTTCATCCTGGCCAAGAGCGCCTCGCCTTCTCTGTGGTTTTCACCGTGAACAAGGATGCCAAAGTGATCAAGAAGTGGTTTGGGAAAACAATTATCAAGTAAATGACATTTGTTCAGTCTGCTAACCTTCTCATCGACTATTCCAGGTCTGCCTCAAGACTGTCCTATCAAGAAGTGCAAGATGTTATCGAAGGCAAGCCTTTAGGAGATATACCTATTATTCCCGAGCATGACGCACAAGGTCTCGCCTGCGATATCAAGGTGTTATCAGACTTGTCGCAGCAGCTCCGTCACGAGAGGCTCCGCAATGGTGCTCTTAGTCTTGATTACCCGCAATTGAACTTTGAACTGGATGAGAAGGGTTTGCCGTTGGATTGCAGCGAACGTGAAGTGCTGGATTCTCACCGTATGATCGAAGAGGTGGGTCCACATTGAAAATGTTTCTACAGATGATCCTGACACAGCTGAAGTTCATGCTCTTAACCAACATATCAGTTGCTCAACACATCGCAGTTTACTTACCCGAACAAGCACTTCTACGTCGTCATGACAGTCCCCTTGACCGACGTCTCGTTAGTATTGGCCATTTGTTGGATCGTACATTGCTGACAAATTCTCAGAATAACTTTGTCAAGAGAGCAGATCAACTTGGATACCAAATAGATGTTTCATCTGCCGGTGCACTCATGCAATCAATCAATGCGGTTACTGACCCTGGAGCTCGAAAGCTTCTCCAATTATTGTCATTCAAGACTACTCAGCGTGCTAAGTACTTCTGTAGTGGTATGCTCGATATCACGAAGTATGAACATTTTTCTTTAAACCAACCGTTGTACACACATTTCACCTCACCTATCCGCCGCTATGCGGACATTCTTGTACACCGTCAGCTGGATGCTGTGCTCCAGGGAGGAGGCAAGTACTTCAGTTTACCAACGTTTACTGTAGTTAACACTGTATTCCTGTTAGTTGACACCAAGTTCACCATGGACCGTGACTCCGTCGCCAAGGTGGCGCAACAATGCAACATGTAAGCAGACTTCATTTGTACCATTCATATCTCTACTCAACCTTTGCAAAGTAAACGTGATTCCGCCATTCTTGCACAGGAACAATCGGCTCATCTCTTCCTCTGCGTCCTGATTTCGGACCTCACCTATCGTTATGGACCTGTGATCCGTCAGGCACAGGTCATTAACGTTCTTGATTCTGCCTTCGATGTCTTGGTATCCGAGTTCGGCATCGAGAAGCGTGTTCATGTGGATCAAATGCCCATCGATGTAAGTGCCGTTGACTTTCGAGGGAAGCCGCTGAAGCCTATTCCCTTCAGAACCACGTTTTTGAGGAGCACACTCACACGCTACAGATTTACTGGTCCGATCGCGACGTCATAACATGGTTGGCTGAAAATAGTGACGATGAGCACTTAAAAAAAGTTAAGCATAATGCAGAACAACATGCACTTAAGATGGAAGTAGCTTCCCGTTCGGTTCAAGACGAGAATGCGTTGTTTGATGACAACGATGATGATGAAATTGTTCTTGGCAGGGACATGGATGACCTTGTCAAGGAGACTTCTAAGCAGCGTTTACTTTCTATGACAAAGGTTAAGCCCGAATTTGAAGGTCTGAGGGTGACCCCCGCAGGGCACAAGGTACAGGATATTCGTGAGTTGATGACCGTTCCTGTGAGTGACCTGTTTACATTATAAGATACACCTCAAGCTCAAATTCGGTACAGGTCATTATCACTGCGGATTTGAGTAAGAGTCCTCCTGTAGTCAAAGTCTACAGTGTCAACCCATACGCTACTGTTTCCGCCTGAGACACGCCAGGTGGACAGCATCCATTCATTCCAGCATTCAGCAGTGATTTCTATCCTACATGCCAATATCATGTTCCAACCTTGCTTACCGGCGAGGTTTGTATTTTTAATGTTCAAACCATATGGTCGGCAAAGCTTGTGAAAGCGTTTGTCTTGATTTTTTTGGTCCTGTGAATCCTCCCTTTCTTACGATGATTGTGCCGTTTAATCTGGTGACGATGGTTACCTGACGAATCACTATGTGTTTCCTGTTATTGTGCTTCGACCCTTCGTATTCCACGTTTTTACTGTGTCCAGCGTGCTTTCGCTGCACTCATATGTATATTCATGTTTTTCTTTCACACCATTATGTCAGATCATACTTCAACAAATTTCTGATTTGATTGGTATTTCTGGACACCACCCAATGTGCGTTATCAAAGAAAAAGACCTGAAGATAGGTTATGTGGGATGCAAAAGATAGAACGATATATTAATGAAAGGTATTGGATAGTGGGATATAGATACGAGGTCCAGGATATACAACAGAGCAACAGATCAAAAATACAGATGACGAATTAGCCATGAGAAACGTCCAAAGACCGTGATCTGAGCGAACCAGCACTCCCAGTGAAATTACGAAGGACTAACAAATCTAAATCCAGCCAGGGAGAGACGTAGAAACAGAAGGCGAAGGCCTGTGAACATGTGATGTCACAACACGACCCCGAATCTTCAGTCCACCATCCCCAGGGAGAGTAACATGTTGAGATGGCGGTAGTGGCGCGTGTAAAGGAAGAATTGACGTTGATTCTGTCTTTTTGTGATACAGGTTCGGAGGGCTGGTATATATTTGACTAGGGGAGGAGTTGGCAGAGGATGGTGGAGTATAGGGTGAGGATGATGTAAAGAGTGCAGGTAGCTGTTTCATAGTAGGTATCGCCGAAACGGCGGTTGCAGTAGAAGGACGTGAAGATGGAGTTCTGACATGCCGAGGGGGGGATGACTGGATTTGAGTACTTTTAGGAGACACTGATTTAAGAATAGACGCGGGAGCTACAGGTATTGTGGGGGTAGGTAGGGACGCCGGGAAGCCAAGAGGAGAGATTGGAGTTTTGTCATCTTGTTCGGTGTTCTCAGAACGACTCGATACAAGCTTCAACGCAGGTTTATCAGCACATACAGTCGAATCTCCTTCACTCTTCTCAATGAGGGTATGAAGACTGTGGACAGAGGCATGATAGCTCTGGATTGAGCCAACACCTGTATTGAGGGAAGGAAATGAGCCTGGGTCCGTCATGACATTGACGCTGGCACTTGATCCTCTGGCATGACCAAACAAACGTTGGCGGATTTCATCAGTACAGAGCTTGTGCAAGGAATCAAGACCTATGTAAGCAGTCTCGTCACGAAGTTCGAGCAATGCTTCAAGTTTTGCGTTGAAGAGCGAACTAGAGGTTGAACGAGCGAGGGAAGTGAGTTGAACACCATGAGGAAGAGTGGGAGGACATTCTGATGAGACTGATTGGGTGCGCAGGAACGCCAGGATATGCGCGTATCTGAAAATAGAACTATTTGGACATGGGTAAAGCTATGGAGCTGAGCCTCACTTACGGTGGACTGGAACGGTCAAGGAAGATGTGGAAGGATGCAGAGCATGAAGTAGAGCGACCTTGCGACACGGGGCGATGATTTCCATCAAGGTCCGTGCTCTCAGAAGAATAGATAGATGAGCTCGCTGATATCCGAGGTTTGGCAAGGGAGTTGAGATAGTCAGCGAGAAAGGAGGGCTGGGAACAAAGAGTAGTGAGCGTGGATTTGTACGTTGTGGTGCAGGTTTCCAGAACGACGATAGCATTGGACAAGTGAGAAACTGATCCAGGTGGTGAGAGTAGGATGGGAGAGAAAGACGGAGCTGGTGCAGACAGAAGCGTGAGCGAGGGATCTGGAGGGATGGGAGGATGGTCTACTGGAGTGCTGGGTGCCGAGAGAGATGCAGGGGCTGGGCGGTGAGGCTTGGGAGGGTGGGCATCGCGGACGGACTGTGGCTCAAAGACGTTGGTGTCTTTGAGGGCATCACGGACAGACTGTGGCCCAAAGTCGACGCGGACATTGGTGTCTTTGAGGGCATCGTCTGGGGTGCGGACAACGACTGCACCATGAAAGCGACTTGTACGGTCAGAAAGCCTTGAGGAGAGCCAGGGCATGTGCGGCGGGAACAAGCTGCAGAACAAACAAGCTGCAACAATCGGCAGCCTCGAGGATAAACATTCGACAACAAAGCAATGGATCCGGCCACGATCCGCTTCAGACTTGCTGTTCCCTGGGCGGTCTTCGCTGCAGCTCCAGGCCTTGCAGCCCTCCATGCCTCCCGCGCACGGACCACACATCCACATGTCTTTGATGACACACACCCTCCTCCCTGTTCCCGCTGCGCATCGCTCCTCGTCCCCCACACCCGCTCATTAAGGAAGAAACGTAGACGCATTCTTCGCCGTTCATGTCCGGTCTGTGCAGTTGTCACCGACACCGTCCTACCAACAGTGTCAGACCCTCCTGTGCCATCACCAGACCCTCCCACACCATCACCGCGACCTCTCTCTCCTACTCCAAAATCCCGTCCCAAGAAAAAATCCGGTCTCCACCATCTTCTGGCACGCAACCGTGAACGCGAACAAAGGGACTGCCAGAGGCAACAACAGTCTACTTCTCAGATCGGTGGTCTCGCTGCGTTCCTGAGTAATCTCGACTAGAACGCATTTCATCCGTGTCCTCTTTCTCGTATGTATGGCCTTAGCGCCTTCCGTCATGGCTGCCGAGGAGAGCTTTGGTCCCCTGGACGTGAGATATGAGATATCAGTCAATACAGCACACTCATACCCCATCAGACACTGAGCAAGATGGCCGTCTGCTTTTTGTCGGTGTAGAATTCTTGTTGTAAATAGCTGTGATCCGATGCGTCACGTGTATTTTTGGTTCGTGACTCATGAAGCTCCGTGGGACACAACTTCACATGACTTTATCTTTCCCTCCGCCGCAGCCATGAATATCTTCAGGAATCGTAAGTCCTTCTTGTCCCAAAGCTGAGCTATCAATTCTCAACCGTTAATTAGTCATCGGAAAAGTCTGGCGTCTGTATAGTTCAATCTGATTCCTTTCCACGGCCTCTAATCGTTTCCTTTGCTCGCATCGACAGAGGACCCTAATGCTGCAGAGGTGGTGAAGATTGAAACAGGCATGTCCTTCATATACATAATAACATATGTTGACCAACTTCAACCAGGCCAGCTTTATCTTGTCAGGCCTGGTAATATACGGTCTTCACGAGAGTGCATGTACGTCAACGGAGAACATATATCGCATCTATTATCTGACTTGTTCTCAGCTACAACGATGCAATGGTCACCATCCGTCGTATTCCTTCACTAGAACACAATTTTCAGCTGGTCGTGACTAGAGTTTATGATGAGGGGGACCAAGAATTACTCGAAGATGAAGACGAGAGTGAGCCCTCGACACCTTGACCTAAATCTTTTCTCCTCAATCTCCCCACGATAGCTGACGAAGAAAGGTCCTTTCTAATTAGTGATGAACTCGAGTTTCGAACGAGCTCAATCGACAACGAACCTTCTTTCCTTTGGCGTGACTTGAATGGTGACATCGACGAATTCTTTGAGTTTGTCGCCACCGGAACAAACGAGCCTACTAAAGCCTTCTTTGAAACTTGTATGTATCGTGCCATGTTTGAAAGAAAGTACAAGCAGAGTGCGGAACAGACTAAGGATACCGATCTAGAACAGTTTATTTGGCAGTGCGTTCAGTCTCTTCAGTTTGTTCGACTTATTGTTGAAATGCCCAGTCCTCCAAAGCCCAAGACAACGCCTACCCCAAGGTACAAGGTGGCTGCTAAACCTGTTTCGGTAGAGAACACACCCACCAAACCAACCTCTTCACCTAATGTGATAGTCGATAAACCTGTCATCGCTGTTGCTGGTGTAGAGTCTATACCAGATCAAGTCAAACAACAATCAACGCCACCCACAATGACTCCTATTGTAATGCCTAACAACGTCGAAACTCTCGTTTCAAAGGAAGCGCTTCTTTATCTCTGGGATGCTCCCACAGCACAGTTCGAATCTCAAGGCGTCTTTACGGCTATCATCCTTCGGCGTACTGATGTGCCATTTCACTACTGCCTCGCAGCACACAACGGGGAACATCTACTTCTTGCACACGACTTTTCATCCGACATGAATCCCAAATGGACACATAAAATGTCATCCATTACCTGGAATAATCAAAGCACAAATGGACAATGGAATGGCTGGTGTTTGAGGTTTGCATCTTCCGAAGACTATTCTGAGATGTGTGATCTGTTTATCAAGTGTATGTGGGAGACACTGCATCAAATGCCTTGGGGAAAGATGAAGGAAGATGAGCAGAGATATGTCAGGAGCTCAAATGAGGACGTAGAAATGAAGGATGTTTCAGAAGAAGATGAAGAAGCGGAAGTGATGGATGATCTGGAGGTTGGTAAAGGTAGGTTCACAAAAGATTTCACACGAGCTTATCGTTCACTGGGCTGTCTGTAGAGTCTGACGAGGAAGACGATGAGGTACAAGAAGATGATGAAGGCGGGCTGCCACCAGCTCTGAAAGGTGACTTCAACTCTCAACTCACTGTTGGGTACAAAGGAGACCGTTCATACGTCGTCCGCGGAAACAATATCGGTGTTTTCAGCCATTCATCTGATTCAGGTGTCAAGTACTATGCAACAATTAGCAATGTGACTACCCCCAAAGGCAAGAGCTTCAAACCACAAAATGTATGCTTTTTTCAAAATCAAATAACGACTTTGACTCATACACTTTCCTTAGGTTATGCTACACGACCAAGACACAAAGATGATATTGATGAACCCGGGAGAGTCTAATTCTCTCTTCAGCCTAGATGTTGAACGCGCCAAGGTCGTAGAGGAATGGAAGGTCCATGAGGATATACCGGTTCTCAACATTGCCCCCGAAAACAAGTTTGCACAAACAACCAGAGAACAAACTATAGTCGGGACATCTGGAAACGCCCTTTTCCGCATCGATCCTCGTATATCTGGAAACAAGCTCGTTGATAGCCAATATAAACAGTACGTCAGCAAGAATAAATTTTCCGGAGTCACTACGACAAGGGAAGGTAAACTGGCTGTGGCGAGTGAAAAGGGCGATATCCGACTGTTTGATTCGATTGGAAAGAATGCCAAGACGGCGCTCCCACCACTCGGAGATCCTATCATTGGTATTGATGTCACTGCAGATGGAAGACATATCGTTGCAACGACCAGGACCTACTTGTTGCTCATCGATACCCTCATCGGTGAAGGACGATATGCAGGTCAACTTGGGTTTGATCGTAGCTTCCCTGCAAATGCAAAACCAATGCCTCGGAGGTTACAATTACGTTCTGAGCATGTTGCTTACATGGGTCATAACATCTCATTCAGTCCTGCCCGGTGCGTAGGTTTCTTTGGCCGTTGACTCGTGTCTTGACCCAGCTGTTGAATTGGGTTTGGCCCTCTGTGTGATGTGGCATTCTGCTTGATGTAGATTCAATCAAGGTGAAGGACAGGAGGAAAACGCCATTGTAACATCCACAGGGCAGTATGTCATCGCTTGGGACTTTTCAAAGGTCAAGAAAGGATATCTCGACAGATATGAGATTAAGAAGTATGAGGATCATGTTGTGCAAGATAATTTCAAGTTTGGGGATGACAAGGAAATTGTGAGTTAAATTTTCTTTTTCGGTCATGCTTGTGGCAACTGACACCTTGATAGATTGTGGCTTTGGATAATAATGTGCTTGCGGTGAATAAGAACAAGCTTAGGAAGCCAACGAGGTATTCACTAGCTGGTAACCAACTTTCCAGCCAGTCAAATATTGTAAATTCACCCTTCTAGGCGGTCATTTCGGATGGCATTTTAACTTGATGCTTCTACTGTTTTTTTGTTCTTTTTTGTATTTCGTTAATTCTAAGAGTATGGTGTTTAATCTCTGATCCGCGTACTTGAAGATCAGTGATAATGGTAGGCAAACATCTCGGCTCCGCACCAAGACAATTTGTCAAATTGTCATCTAATCAAGAAGACACACTTCGGTGAGATGCAGACGGAAATCTAGCACTCAGAGATAACCAGGGCTTCTTCGCATATGCTTCTTCGATCTGGGTGGCTCCGACGTAACTATGAGTTGTTGATAATAGTACATTCTGATTTTCTCTTAAGCTCCTTGAGAATAGTGATTCTCGTTTGAGATCCATCTCTCGTATCGACGTAACGACCTATACCAAGATGCCAAGCCATCCGTGGAAGCATCAAACTTAGACCAAGGAGATTGGTCGTCCATAGCATAGGACTCCAACTCGCAAAGTCAAACTTTTGATCGCCTAATGCCCAGAGCGTCACAGTCAGATGCAAGACATCACCGATGACAAGAGGGATAAATAGTGCCTGAACTATTTTTTCTTGTACAGCGAGGTTGTAAGAGAGGTGTTTGCGGATTGCAGTGAGAGTGAAACAGTTCATGATACCGACGAGAGCGCAGACATGCGCGAGTTGGACAGTGGTAACTATAGTTGCGGGTGGGAGTACGTTGGGTATTTGAATGCCATTTGGCCATGGTGCCTGAGCGTTGTGAGTCTAGTTGATAACGGCTTGATTGTGTTCAAACAAAACGATACAGGTAGCGGCTTACGGAAATGGGATCGCTTGAGAGATATGTTGATCAGTTGAGGGAAAGAAAGGTCAGACTAGGCAACCATCATACATACATGCAAGTTCCTATAAATCCCATCATGGTCAAGAAAGGCTCATATGCAGCGAACCAGAAATAATAAAAGTCGGGAATGGCGGATAAAGGTGCCATTTATGCATACGGGTAGGTACTGCAGAGAGAGGTGGCTAGATAACGAACGAGAGGGTAGAGAGCGTGGACTAGGGCCTGTTCGACGGAATCGGTGCGGGGAGAAGAAGAGTACCACGAAGAGATTATTTATACATTCGCTTGATACCTCTCTTTTCTGTCAACGAACAATCATTGGTACTTGGTTCCTGGATGGGTGATCCGTTATCGTAAGCATATATACGTCTCCGGCGCCAGTACATAAAAACGGACACCTTAGACGTAACCCAGCCCTGAAGTGACTGTATTTGATCTGCCTTTTCCCACAGTCTAGTCCCAACTTACATACTCGGTCTAGTGGAGAACCAAGGCTAGTAGGTGGATGTGCTTGACCTTACTTTAGCCTAATGGCAAAGACCAAGATTGCTCTACATGGTGTAGATGAAGGGTATAATGCTTGCAGGTGTGGTGGAGGCAATTTTTTTTTCCTCCTCCATATACCAATGGAGGCTTCGCTTCTTTCTGACAATCTTGTCTCTGGCAGTTGATAGTACATGAATTCATTCAAGAAAGAGAGGATTGATTAGTTTCAAGTTAAGGGATGAGTATGTTCATGAGAGAGGATGTTTTCAGCCAGAACTAGCCCAAGAGTTCTAGACACAGGTCTCACATATCGAAATGAAAAGAGAAGAGCTGACAGAGCCCTTGTATCCTGTAATCCAACCATGCAGGTGATCAATCCATAGCATCAAATATAAGCCCCGAGGTCGCTAGCAGTACAAATAGTATCCTCAAACAATGAAAATTTTATTTTACCTTCCGGACCCATTCCAGTATATTTGAGGTAAAGTAATCCCTAAATCTGGAAGATCAATTGCTACGCTGACTGAACTGAGGTCAACCGTATACTCACCAAGGCGCGAGATCATCATCGATGATTCTGACCTACCAAGTTTCATGACAACCAATTCTCGCGTTGTCATGGAGTTGAAGCTAGAGTCTCGAAGAACATGCGTTATATTTTGCACCAGATGCTCTTCAGCTCGTCCTCGGAAAAGATCGCTGATCATTGAATTTCTTTTAAAAAAATGACTTGGTAAATGAAGAATCCATGCTTGAGAAGGTCATAAACTAAGGCAGGAGTTCATTTATCTTGCCGAGGCCTCTACGAAGCCATTTCGACAATCACTTTCAACAAATCTCACACCAGGACTGTGGTTTGGTGCGGATATCGCCATCGTCAAGGTTTAAAGCCCCCTGAATAAAAAGAAAATACATTTCAGGAGGCTAGACTGGTAGCATGCACGCCTATGTCTCATTAACTGTTGGCGATCCATTAGTAGACTCTCCTATAAGACAGCAGTTCATTTGAACAACATATGCCACCAATTTGGTGCCACACTCAGTCATCCATATTTTGTCTATATCTGGAACCAAAAATGGATCCAGTCTCAGGATCTCACGCTTCTTCATGTCCAAAACATGTCCTAGTCCCGCTACAGTCGATACTCGCGATGACGAGGAACACCACCAGCGTAGTCAAGATACAAACATAGAGCTTTCGCCGATGCACTCGACAGAAAGCCCACCAGCTGAAGCAGAAGGCATAAAATACAAGATATACCAACCACTCTCGATCCCTGTTGTCGCACTCCTGATCCCGTCATCTATCTTGGGCGTCCTTGCACGCCTCGGCCTTTTGGCTATGACAAGTTATGACGGGGAGTCAATATTTCCGTTGGCGTATGTCCAGGCACTTGGGTGTTTGATCATGGGTTTTGGTCTGAGGTTGAAAGAACCTATCGCTCAGTTGTGAGTCAGCCCTTCCATCAGGAAGGTACTTTTCTGAGACACGGCTGGATATAGTTATGGACCGTTGTACACTGCTCTAACAACAGGTATAGCCATGAAGCTGACCGGAAGGGGTGAAATATGATCTCAATTAAGAGTTTTTAGGATTCTGTGGGTCTCTGACCACATTCTCCAGCTGGCAATTGGATGTTTTTAACTCATGGATCAATGCTGGTAATTACCATCGCAGTGGGTTTCACAGTGCAAGTCTTTTTGTCTCTTTGAAACAGGTGCCGTGCTTGAGTTCTCACCTGACAGATAGTTTATAGATGGGCTGGGAAAAACAGTCTTCACTTTCTCACTCTCGATTGCATCAGTATCTTTTGGATGGAGCATTGCCAACCTGATTGCACTACATTTGCCTGTGCTCAAGTTTCCTAGTAAGCCAGTCCGATATGCTTTGACTGTGCTGTCTGTGTGCATGTATGCTGCGGTTTTTCCCGCGTATTTTTGTATGTCCCCTCGATTTCGGCATAGTGCGACCGCTGCGCTTCTATTCGCGTTTCCAGGAACGTTGACCCGATATATTTTCTTGATATATCTGAATCCACGCATTGAGACATTACCTCTTGGAACTTTGTCCGCCAATTTGTTCGGAACTGGACTGTTGGGGATGTTCCATGTTTTGCAAAATCTGCAGGATCCTGTATCATGGAGTGCTTGCTCGCTCTTGCAAGGGCTAGGAGACGGGTATTGTGGCTGTCTCACCACGATCAGCACGTTTGCAGCAGAAATGCGGGGGTTCAAGTGGACCAGAGCTGTGTGGTATGGAGCAATAAGCTGGGGATGTGGGCAGATAGTTTTAGTGCTGATTATTGGATTGTCAATGTGGGCTGGAGGAGTATCAAAAACGATGACTTGTAGTTATGTGTACATGGAATAACCTGTATGACATAAAGGCAGATCGATCGGAGTTTCAAATGGAAATTGGTGCTGGCATTGGCTGCGACCAAGTGCGTGGTTAGTTGATTGCTTTTACGGCAATCGGAACTACCTTAGATGCAACAGCACCCAATGGATGACGAGGAGCAGGTCAGCGCCCCCGGAGAGGATGATGAGATCATGGAGGAACCCGAAGACCAGGAAGATGGTTACAGTTGAGTTTATAGTCCTTCTTTCCCTCATCTGCTGCTGACGATGAGAATCTTTGCAGCTTCTTCAACCCCTACATCGACACTGACCTGGATCAGCTGGTTTTGCTCTCTACCTGGCCACGAATACTTCTGTGAAGTGACTGAAGAATTCATTGAGGATGACTTCAATCTCACAGGACTCAACAATATGGTGCCGTTCTGGAAGGAGGCGATGGAAATGGTATTGGACGTTGATCCAGGTGTGGACAGGATCAATTTTTCCCGGGTTTTGCACGTGTAATGACCTCCCTATGGCTCTTTCAGATGAAGATGAATCTAAAATACCGGATGTCTCTATCGTAGAGTCATCTGCGGAAATGTTATATGGACTCGTACACCAACGTTTCATTCTGACTCGGGCAGGTCTACAGGCCATGGCAAGTCTTGGTCAGACTTGATTTTCAGTTGATTGGCTTATTGAAAATACTAGCTGGATAAATATGATGGTGGTGTGTTTGGGATTTGTCCCCGCGTTTACTGTTCGGGGACCAGTATTGTCCCCTGTGGTCGTTCAGACATTCCGGGACTTGACACTGTCAAGTTGTTCTGTCCCAACTGTAATGACCTATATGTGCCGCCCAGTAGCCGATTCCAAGGAGTAGATGGTATGTTGGACTCTGATGTACAATGGGTTACTTTGGCTAACTATGGGTGGGCAGGGGCATTCTTTGGAACTACATTTCCGCATCTATTTTTCCAGACCTATCGTGAACTAGCACCCGCACCATTCTGGCGACCACCACAAGCGGGTGAAACGCCGTCGTCTCCACGGAGTTCGCAAGGAAGTAATCAACGAAATTCACCGTTCGTAAATCCGAATCCGAATGGGGGACAAAAGCGTGCGGCAGGGTACGTGTACGTACCGCGGATCTATGGATTCAAGGTAAGCGAGAGGGCGAAGAGTGGACCGAGAATGCAGTGGTTGCGACTGAGGCCTGAGGATCCGGAGGATTTGGATGCTGTTGACTGGCGAGGGAGGTGGATTGACGATGGAGATGATGGGTATGACGATGACCTGGAGGATGTGGATAGACCTATGGAGGACTTTGATCCAGTAGGTTTATAGTAGAGTAATTGTTCTCGATGGGCGCTGACGGTGGGCAGGATGCCATGGACGGAGAGGATGATGATGAGGAGGAGGAGGAGGAGGAAGAAGACGGTGGCAGTACACAACAGCGGCCCGTCTCGCCGCGCCAGGAAAAGAACGCGCAGATGGCACGCTCGCGGGCTCCGAGATCTCAGATCTGGGTGGAAGTTTGATACTTTGCAAAAATACAAACCATGTGACCGTGGGATGAACTGTATAGCACCAGATCGGGTGAATTGCGGAATCCTGCTCGACGAGCATCAGACAACCGTCAAGAACATGGTTCGCAGCAGTGAGTGTTATTATCAATTCAATGTTGTATTGCACATTCCATCCTTGTGCATACAGATCTTCGTTATGGACTCAATAAGGGTCATCCCACAACGGCCATCAGCCAGGCCCCCCGACCGAGCCATCGCAAGGGTGCACAGTCGACCAAGACCAAGTTTGTTCGGGCTGTGGTCCGGGAGGTTGCTGGATACTCGCCGTATGAGCGTCGAGCATTGGAGTTGCTCAGGAATTCCCGGGTAAGCGCCTGAGCGGTGTTGTGGTTCTGAAAGCTGATCTTGTGCAGGACAAGAAGGCCCGGAAGTTGGTGAAGAAGAGGGTGTGTGTTGCGACGATTATCTCACATTGATTGCTAATAGATCATGCAGCTCGGAACATTGCTCCGCTCAAAACGTAAGCTGGAGGAGCTTACGGAGGTAATTCAGGAGAGCAGAAGAGCACACTAGCTAGATAGCGTGATATAGAATGACACAATAAATCCGTGGGAAAATACATGATTAGTCATGGCACCGAGCTGTGTGGCTCCATCACATCATTCTGCATTCTCTCTCCTCCTTCACCCATGCTTCTCGTCGTCGTCTCCCGCATCCTCCACTTCCTCAACGTCAACCACGACGACGACGACGACGTTCATCGCTCATGGTCTCCACCTCCCTCTCCCCGCCCCGGCGCAGACGACCTCGTCCTCCCCCTTTCTGCCTCCTCCCAAAAAACCACCTTCTCAGAAACAATTCCCCACTTTCCTCCTGTAAATGCCTCCATTGTCCTCGTCATCTTCCTACTTCCCATCTCCACCGCTCTCGTCTTCTATTGCATGTCCACCCTCCCCATCTCTCTCGCCTGGCCTCGTACCATCGACGATGTCGCCCAGCTGGGCCGAGAACTTAGAGCTTACACGCAATCCGGCTCCTGGCCCCTTCTTCATGTCATGGGTGTCATGGCCATTTCCGCTGTGTGGAAGCATGCCTGGTCCATTCCAGGCAGCGTCATATGGGTGAGTCCATCTTCTTCCTCCTCCTCCAATCATCCTCACATTTTCTCAAGAACGTCTTGGCCGGTGCTCTCCTCTCTCCTGCCCTCGCCACTCTCTTCCTCACCCTACTGACCACTCTCGGCTCTCTCTGTGCCACACTTCTCTCAACCCCGCTTTCTCCTTTCCTCACCTATCTGTTTCCTCGAGCCCTCGATCTGGCACGAGCGGCCCTTAGTGGAGACTCTGAACTCGATCAAGATTCTCCTTGCACCGATTCCTCAAAACCAAAAAAATCTGCTTGGGTTCGACTCTCCGTTTTGCGTCTCGTCGGCATCGTCCCATGGTCGGCCATCAACATCGCTTGCGGTGTCTGCAACGTATCTCTCATAGATTGTCTGTTGGGCAGCTTCATTGGCTGTTTGCCCTGGACGGCTGTCACGTGCCAGGTAAGACCCGAGTCGACAACACCGAGTTTTTAATTAAACTGATACTTTTCCGCACTAGATTGGCGATATCCTTCAGACAGTTGCCTCCAGCCCCTCTCCCACTCCCGAATCCATCTCTTCCCTTCTCATCAGCCCTCGTCTCATCTTAAAACTCGTCTTCCTCTCTTTCCTCTCTCTGGCTCCTATTCTTGCCCGAGACCGTCTTCGGATCATGATCCACCCATCTCCCGCACGCCAATCATCTGACGACAAATCTTCACTTCGACAAAAATGGACACGAGACTTACGTTCCAAGATCCGCTTGGCCTCCAGAACCCGATCACGCGATCGCACGCCTTCGACCGAGCTTAATGTTCTAATTCAGGAGAAACGTGCCCTTGATCTTTCACATTCCTGAACCTTTTTTTGCAATACTAACTACATCTCTTTTTCGGATATTCGTTGCTCCACCCCTTGATGAATTATCATATTTATTTCCCTCCCATGCCATCTCATGACTTTCTCTTTCTTCGATTGCCCTGCATGATCCACCCAACTATTTTTCCTAATGACCTCTCATGATTAATGGTTCAGCCCTGCTCTGTCTCCTGGATTTGCACATCAACAACTCCTATTGCATGGCTTCACGTCGTTTCATAATTCTAGGGGATTTGATCCCTGTAATTGTTCTCTTCACCATGTTAATCGCCTGGTAACATGTAGTTTGTGACAACTTGCTTGTTCGGCTCGATTGTTACACTTTGGTATATTATAAATAGGAAGTACTACTAGATTTTCTGCCATTCCAATAAATGAGCTTGTATACCCCTACTTCAACAGGATACACTCGACGATCAGTGCAGAGTATTACGAATAAAGAATCAAAGGAAGGGTACTGGCGATCCGATCCGTTGTATGTTACATCGCTGACGTCTAGTAAAATAACTCGATAGCGATAATGATTGGGCAGGTCTTTAAACTCCAAGCCTGTGTAAGAGGAAATCATCAGTCAACATGCAGCAAAGCACCAGCCAACTCACTTTCGTTTGCTGTGTTCATAAACCACATATGATATTGACACAGCAGGAACAACCTAGCGAGCGTCATGACCAATAACTTCATAAACAGCCAGAGAGATTAGGGTTACATGTGACTCACCTTTGCCAGTGTAGGGAACAGGCCACGATAAAATCCTCTCCAACCATCCCTCTCCCATGTTTGTAGTGTCACATCCCACACTCCGGTATATCTCTGCGGATGTCCTGGTGACCCTGATGCCTGTAATCGTGTACGTACAAGGTTAAGGGGATATACACTTGTCGCTCCTACACTTCCCGATATACTCCCAAAAGCGAGTAAGGCCAGAACACCCGGTTCATCCTTACCAGTTGATCTGAGGTAAGCTAGTTTCAGTGCTTCAAAGGTACTCATGTCGATCGCTGAGTAGCTAAAAAAAAAATAAACGTGAAGGGTTGGCAAGAATTTGAAAGCACGCAACGTACGGGAATACACCAGTTAGACCAACCTAGAGAATTGATAAAAGACATCCATATGACACAAATGAAAGGCTTACTGTGAGGCCACGGTAGTAGGCACGCACACCACCCATGGAGTAGAGTTGACGCATTGCTTGGGCAAAACTCCGTTTGACACCGGTGTTGCTCATCATTTGAGTCTGTCATTGTATGTAATTAGCCTTGATCATTCCAGAAACAAATGGGCTCACTTTAAGCGTCTCCAGTGGATATATACCTTTCATATAAAAGAACGGTTATACCGGCCATTATGAGAGCAATTTAATAACCCACTTAGTTGACTCGTAATTCCTCCGAACCCACCAGAAAGAAACCGGCTCACGCTGCTAATCTCCCGTGGATCATCAACGTTGTCCACATATTTAGCAAAAGCACGTTTCTGAAATAAGACACGTAAGGAAAAGACCAGGATGCAAGATGCATTGCACTTGCCGCTGACTCATAAGAAAAGAACTTTATGGCCGACTCAGGAAATATCTTCAGTACTGAGAGTCCATTGCCTGTCCAAAAAGCCAAGACACCTCCTTCCGAATATATACGTGCTACTGCACTTCCAATGGCCTTGGCACCACCTGTATTGCCAATGGTTGGCACACCATCCAAATTAGATGATCGCGTAATCAAAAATACTTTGAGCCGATCGAACGGAGCCGTGCATGTCCGTGAGACTGATCAAGTGGTCATGAATTCCTGATATGGGTCACAAATTGGAACACACACCAGCACCTGCAATTCCTCCAGCAAGAAGAAATCGAAGGGAGGTATGACGTTCGAGAAGACTTTGATGTCCTTCTTCTTCTGCGCATGCTGCTGGACCCTGATCGCTGTCAGATTGTGGCTGAGCGGAGGAAGACATTGGATGAGAAGTAGAAGCAGATAGGTTGATAGCATTGATACTGTTATATTGGTGCAATATGGAGTCTAGAGGTTTGTCCTCAGCACTGAGGCTAACGTCACCTGATAAGAACAGCTCTGAGCAAGTTGCATGTTGGCCAAATTATAGCTTACTGACCTTCCATGGTGATCCGAGCAGGTCCACAGCCGTTATAGCCCATAAATCGTGATACTTCATAGTACCTATAGATTTCATCTGGAGAGGCTCTTCGTGGTAGAAGAAGCAGGAAGTTTCGGAACTCGGTGAATGTGATGTAGCGCGGGTCGAGTGATGTGGCCATGAAAGACATGAATTCAGACAAGATCTCGGGGGATACTTTGATTCCTGAGCAGATGACAGCGATGAATGGTTGATGCAGAACCTGATTTTTGACTAACAAGCTGGCAGTAAGGGGGGCACATACCAGATCTGTAGAGGGCAGAGCGGAGCTCGTCTGCATCTAAAATCCCATTTCGATCCGAATCCAGCTCCTGGAAAACAAGCCAAAGTTCTGCAGATAAAAGTTATGAACGATAACGGTGGTGGATGGATGGACTTGCCTACTTCCTTCGCTTCAGCATATTCCTTAAACTCGTCCCATTTTACTCTTTCCACTTTTCCTCTATCTTTGGAGCCCCTGCAGCGAACCAGCAGCTCATCATCATACATGGCGCGTATGGACGCTGCCTTCTCGTAAGTCAGCCCCTTGGGTTCCAGTGGTTTTGGCACACTGGCAGATGTGCACCCCCTTGGCTGAGGTAAAGGTGGCAAACGAATCCAAAGGGCCTGAAGCCGCCTTTTCCTGTTCTCTCGTCCTTCAGACTTGCGAAACTCTTCAAGCGAATGGGTTTGCTTGGGAAGGCCGTAAGTAGGTTTCCCAGTAACGTTCGATGACAATCTGGAGGAAGAAAAAGACTCCTGAGGCTGGCGAGTCTCGGATGAGTCTGTCGACATGGCGGATGAGATAGAGGTTTATGACGGGGAAGGAGAGTCCCGCTCTCAGACGTGCATCCTCTGTTGTAGAATAAAAGACTCGGTTATCCTCGCAATTCTAACATGTTTGCTTTTGCTTGTCCAACCACTACATAATACTTACTACAGTCATATACATACGGGTATATTTCAAACTTACAAACAGCATCCCCGCAGGGCATGTTTCGAGTGCATTTTGAGCGACCAGACCCACATCCCCATTCTACCCCAAAACGATGAATGGACAAACTCAAACTCGTCAGGCTCAGGTTCTTGTACTTCTCCATCCCTAATCTCTTTCTGCGACATTGTAGGCAACACAGGGAAACTCTGGTACCCTTCGGTCGTCGTAACAAGAGTCGTCCCCCCTGACCATGCCTCGGAAGCCCCGAGGGAAAACTGCGTTCTTTCTGTCATGCATGATCTCATGGATTCTGCACGAAGGGCTCTTGATGCTCGCGGCCCATGCAGCTGTTGCCTCTCGTAGTATGTGTCTGACGAATGAGTCCTGTCATACTGACTGTGTATCGACGTTGACACCCTCTTACGACCGCGATCATCCCGATGGAGTATCGTGGTTGTGTAACCCTTGCTGTACCTTCGATTCTCGGTCTGCCTCGGTGGAGTCGGAGGACGATACGGCTGCGAAATTTGATATGTCAACCCTAACTTTTCCCGGAATCAAACTGACTGGATACCTGCGAGCGTGCATAGGCTTGGCGACTCTGTTGGCTGGATGACCGACGCGTGGACCTCGTATGTGAAATGCAGGAAACATTGGTGTTCTCGGAATCTGAACAATAGTTGAGGCTACTCAGAGCACCAGACGAGGTGGTGCGAGCCTTGTCAGGCATAGATTGGGTTTACATCAGCAGTGATAACCACAGCTTCGAATTACCTTTGAAGCTTGTCGGGCTAATGGAAGAGATTCAACATTGGCACTTCGAGAACAAGTCAAGGGTCTTGGTGTGGCTTGCTTGCTCGCCGGGACAGCTGGCAGTGACTTTTCCTTGCTAGATCCTGGACGGTTCGGCTTAACCGGTAGAATTTAGAACGACGTGAGCAACAATTCACAAGTGGCGACCATCGGAATACCTGGTTCACTCCGTTGGATGCAAGAAAAGACGGACATCTGGGATTCAGGGCGGGAGAGGTTGGGGGCGAAGGAACGTAAACTGGCGCAGGTTTGCGGTAGCTCATGTTGCGATGCATATCGTCGGCACCGTGGAGACAGGCAGAGGTGAGTCAATGTCAGGAGTGCTCCTCAATGATAGACTGGAAGCTTGAAGAGTCAGTGACACATTAACTCTTGCAAGAAGTGTTTTTATTGTCGTAATAAAGCTTGTACCCGGGCACGTTGCAGCCACGCCCTGTCACGGCTCAAGTTATTCAACAATGGACTATTCCGAAATTGAGGGACACACCACTGGAGGCTGTGGGCAGTACGATTACAGAGTGCTCGTCCAAAGGGTCTGAAGGCGTCCTGATGGAGCCACACTGCCAAGCATCCTGCCGAGACGAGGAACGCGGAGCGCTGACAATATAATACATAATGTGCAATCGAGAGTAACCTGGTGGATTCAGCTGAGGGAGATTGCTCACAGGAACACGGGGACAACCCGCAGGTACTCAACCCCTATCAAGGCTTCACGATAAACTTCTTGCGTTTTCGATGCCTTGAAGTCTTTTCATCGTAGTGTCGGGCAGAGTCGTGCCACACCGTCTCTAAATGAACTCCTTGGCCTTTTTCAATCCATCGGCCGACTTAACAGTGAAGGACATCCTCTTTCTTCCCGAATTGGGTACTATCGCCGCCAATCAGAAGTAGTTTCCAAAAAAGAAAAGAAAGCAAACATCCAGACAATGAACTACCGAGTCTTCACCCACGCCACACTGACCTTTCCTCTTCTGAGCCACTTGAGGGTGAAAATGCCTAATCCTGTTCTTAGTCGAGGGGGTGCCCGTAATACCCCGCAGTCTCTTCATGGTCATGGCCATGGTACTCCCCTTCAACATGTTGCCACTCATATGAGTCATATTACTACAGTAGGCGTGAGGCGCCCTGGCTTTGGTAAGGCTGGTAAACCCATGCAAGTTACTGCCAATCTCTTTAAAACTACCATGCCCAACCGCGTTATTTATCACTACGATGGTTTGTCTTCTTGTATATATACGTTTTCCCACTGGATCTTAGTATGATCTTGTAGTTGGTATGGCTTTCTTCCTTCAGAGGCTGCACTCAGACTCACATAGCTCTAGTCATTTCGGCAGATCAAAAGAGAGTTCCGGCACGGTTGAATATGCCACTCATTCAAGAGTTACAGAGCCATACCGCTCCTGAAGTGTTTTCACAACCTGCTGCATACGATGGATATAAAAACTTGTATTCCATGATAAAATTACCTTTGCACAATGACGATACAGAGGAGGTGCGCAGCTAACTCCTCGTTAACTTTTTTTCTCATAAATTATATCAGTTTCAAGTCATCTATCCGCGAGCCACGTCTGGAAATAAACAACCGAAGCCCATCAACATCAAACTTACCAAAGTAGGCGAGATCAACCCAGAGTCTGTTCTATTGTCCTTTTCACTTCTCTCAATGGCTGATTTATCATTACAGAGCTCTTCGCCGCTTCATTGAAGGCAGACAATCATACGACAGTGCTGTCACAACAGCCATCACTGTGAGTGGCTGAAGTTCTTCCTGTCCAAACAATTTTGACAGCCAGTCGAGGCTATAAATGTAGCCGCTCGCATGGAGCCCTCTATGAGGTATTCATACAATGTCCGTTCATTCTTCATCGAAGATGATCAGGACGCGCGGACCGGTGACTTAAGGAATGGCCTCCGACTATGGCAGGGATACTTCCAGTCCGTCCGTCCCGCTGGTAATTCTATGATGATTAATTTCGACATAACAACTGGAGTCGTTTTCGAAGGCGGGCCTCTCATTGATCTTTGTTTGAAACACCTACATGCCAATGATATCAAGGCACTTGTTCCTCGACCGAATGGGATGTTTCATGATCGCGATCGTTACGGTTTACAACATTTCATGTATGGGCTTCGTATACATACCTTCGGGCAGTACATTCCTCGTGTTGTTCGGAAGTTCACTGATTCGGGAGCAAACAAAACCATCCACAAATATACCGGTAAGACCGTTGCTCAATATCACCACGAAATCACCGGTCAACCCCTCCGATATCCCGACGTGATATGCGTAGAGGTACGTCAATGTCACTTGAGAAAATCATAACGTTGACAATATTCACGCAGGTAGGACATGGAGCATTGGTTCCTCTCGAGTCATGCATTGTTATCAAGGGTCAGTTCGCACGACGGCAAGTTCCTCCACAAAGTGCTCGGGACATGGTCAGATTTGCCTCAAAGAAGCCCGATCAGCGTCTTGAAAAGATCAGGGATGCGCCGCGTGTAAGTGCTGACGGTTTTCCGCACTCCAAGAACTGACATACTCTCACTCAGAAACTTCAGTGGAATAGGTCTGTCTACATTGAAGAATTTGGACTCAGCGTCAACCCGGAGGGTCCCATTACCACCCAAGCAAGGGTTCTGGATCCTCCTTCTCTTACAGTAAAGGAGACAGATAGGGGAGGGGCTATTGTGTCGAGATCATTTGTCAGTATGAACATCATTCTCTGGGATCCTTCATCTTATATCGAGATTTCAGGTTCCTATTAAAGGGACTTGGAATATGTTGGTATCATCTCCCGATCTGACTGATGTACTGATGGGCATCTCCCCAGGGACAAGAGGAGATTCTTTGCTCCCGTGTCAAAAATTGCTCCAGTGGCTATATTCACACTTGAATCTACGGAGAAGTTCAATGTCGATGACGCTAACGCCTGCTTCATCGTTTTGCGTTCCGTTCTGAACGATCTTGGTATGATCACCAGATTTCAGTTATACTTCTTCTCTTATTTATGTGGAAGGTATATCTATGCCGGCAGAGATGCCATTGAAAAGGCCTGGAAATCCTCAGGGAAACTTAATTAGAGAGTTGACTGATTTTGTTGACACCGTCAGACAGAAGCGAGGCGCTTCTCCTCAGCTGATCATTGTAATTCTACCTGAATTGGGTAATGACCTATACACGTCTGTCAAATAGCAAGTTCTTTCCTTTGGTATGCTTAACGATACATATCTCATGAAAATTTCCTTCAAGTTTCGGTGATGTGCATGTATGTTGCTCTTCTCCTGTTCGCTTCCTGCTCTTTGAGATGTACATTAGGCAGGAATCGTAACCCAATGTATGAAGGCTTCAAAGTGCAAGGTCGAGAATCCAGGTTCTTATAGTCTCCGACGACCATGCAAGCCACCAGGTAATATCGTCCGTTATTATTCCAACGTGGCGCTCAAGTAATGTTGTTCGACCCTTCTTCCAACTCTACTCTGACACTCATGTGCAGGATCAATGCCAAGCTCGGGGGGGTTAATATAATTCTTAGCCCTGGAGAGGCAAATGCTATCATTGATCCGTCCAATCCTGTGATCGTCATGGGTAAGTCGGGCCCTGCTCACAGCGATTACTAGCGTTGACAATCGTTTCAGGTGCTGACATCGTCCACCCTGCTCCTGGGGTAATGGGACCACCATCGTATACGGCCCTGGTTGGGAATATCGACCTTGATATAACCAAATTTGTTGCCGGTGCGTATCAACGATGAGCACAATGAAAAGTCGCTCTCGCTAACAATGTTCAATAAAGAAACCCGAATCCAAGATTCTGGAGCTGAAATCATCCAAGGACTAAAGCCGATGGCAGTTGTTAGTCTTTGGTTCTTCATGGAAATCCATTCTCAAAGAAGTCGTTGTTATTCCAGAATATCCTGAAGAAGTGGAAAACAAACTGCCAAGGCGGTGATAGGTCGAGTAAAGTTCGTTTGCTGTTCTACAGAGGTAAGTTTATAACAGAAAAGATATGCAACCCATGAACGGCAGTGACAGATGGTGTCTCCGAGGGTCAATTTCCACAGGTGCTGGAGAAAGGTGAGTATTATGCAATGGAAGAGAGTTAGTCTTTCCTGAATGAGGACCTAGAGTTGTCTGCATTGAAAGGTGCGATCGGTATTTTGATGTCCACTGGTGTATTCCTTACTGTATTCATCCAGAAGCACTCCAGGAAGTCAAGATTATCGCAAAGATCACGCTCATTGTCGTTGGGAAGCGACATCACGTACGGTCAGTAGAAACTGTAGTCTTTCCATAGCTCCTTACCCAGAGGGTTTCCAGATTTTTCCCGGGGCCAAATGAACGCGACATTATTAATGGAAATTGCCCTCCTGGAACGGTAGTGGACGAGGGTGTCGGTCATCCCCTCGAGTTCGATTTCTATCTCTACGGTCATGCTGGAATTTTGGGAACAAGCCGACCAGGTCATTATTCAGTAAGCCGGAATCATCTCTCTCATGCTTCAGAAGGTTTAGTTGGTCACGCAGGTCCTCTATGACGTAGGTTTCCCCTTACAGTATCCGAGAGATGTTTTGAAAAATAGAAACGAACCATCAGGATAACGGATTCACGTAAGCTGGGTCATGTCCGAGGCCAAGACTAAGTTTGACTGATACTCTCTATCTAGCCCCGATGCCTTGCAAAGATTTACGTACCATTTGTGTTATATCTATGCCAGAGCAACGCGAGCCGTGTCAATCCCGGCTCCGATTTATTGTGGGTCATTGTAAAATCTATGTAGATAAACTATCCTAACTCCGTTTGATAGATGCCAGCATTGTCTGCTCTCGTGCGAAGAACCACTATGATCCCAATGAAAAGGTTCCGGAAGCAGATCCAAATTTGACTGACAAGGCGGACAAGGATATTGAATACCATAAAGCTGCATTTAAGCCTTTGCATCGCGAGATGGAGAACTCGATGTATTTCTCGGTAGGTACTCTACGTCATCAAAGTCGCAGTAAATGACTTGTGTTTGTAGTGATGCGTTTGCTAACAAGCGATAGTACAAATTATCACACTAATTGCCGTAATCATGAGGTAGACAGCTAATTATACATATTCAATCGAGAAAGCCACTATTCACGAGTGTCTCTGGTGAGCTGCCACATTCCAACATTCAGGTATGTAGCATAGCTGAGCCAGGCACAGTATGGCAGTAGCAGATAGGTTGTTTTTGCGTTGGTGGGCCTATGAAATAATTTCTTAGGTAAAGGGTCAGATCATAATTTTACTTGGAAGACACCATGACGAACCGTCATATAGAAGGTTGTACCCGTCAACAAGATGCTATCCAAGAGAGCAAGAGTAATCTACACAAATCATTAACCGAGACTATGTTCTTGCAAAGAAAAAGCCTACCCTTTTGCCTTCAAAGAAAATGGGAGTCCACAAGCAGTTCAGGCCGAGCTGACCGTAATAAAGAGCTAAACCAAGCGAGAGGTCGTTTCTTATGACAACCTGAGTGGAAGTAGAAGTAGGTCTAAGGAGCCACCAACCTATCCACTATATTTTCCGCAGAGTCCAACGATTTGACGGCGATGTGGGATGCACACCCCATCGCTTCGCATGTTTTTTGGAATCATCAACACAACTTACTGAATCGGAGTGACGAACCTAAATATAGCGAACTCCACACGAACGGGAATGCCTCACGAGGAGGCCTCAAAGGAGGAGAAGGGAGGCTCTGACGAAACTAGTAAATAAACGAGAACCACAAAAGGACAACAGACAGACGTGATACCACTTGCTGTTAGCTTCTTTAGAGGCCGGCGAGCCGCTTAGGAAGCCGAGAGCCAAAGGCAAGCCCAAGGCAGTGACTGGGTTACGGGGAATTGTAAGAAGAATATTCGGAACATGAACAATAGACATGGTGCAAGGAAAACGGTTGATCCTGATTTTTGCGGCGAACAAGGGTAAATGACGATGACGTCACATCTCACTGTCATCACCGACGCACCACAGGGTCGGCAAGGCATTCAAACCTAGCACTGATAATCAGACGTGGTTCATTGCGGTAATAGTTGAACTATCGAATATCATAGTCAATGTTTTCATCATAAGACGATAACTCCAATGGTTCGTTATTCGGATATGATACATACGCATGATTAATTAGAAACGTGAGAAAAAGGCCCTGCCAGGGATCGAACCTGGGTTTCAAGAATATTAAGGTCAGAATCTTGAGTGATAACCACTACACTACAGAGCCTACAGCTAGTGGCTTTTACATAATAATTGATAACCAGAGATTTTACAATGTCGACCGGATACGAATCTTCTATCTTCTCAAACCTAAGATGTCTGCATTCCTACCTCTACTAGACCAGGCAGGCGATTGGACGCTGTTCGATGTCCTAGGTCGTCTGGGACCCATTATCATCCATCCTCAAAACTCACCACAACAACTTCCTGACCACACCTTCTACCTGGTTGATCAGCAGGCATCGATCACTGTTGTCCAAGTCGCCGACTGGCTGGATGCCGGCGTAGAGAAAGTCATTTTGCCACTTTCTCTGGTGCCGGAAATCATCAATGTCATTCCAGCAGATCGTCTTATCCTCCTCTTGGATGTTGGTAGCATCAGTGCAGTGTCAGATAGAATTCGTGGCGGTGTCTCCGGAGTAGTATTGAAGACACCAACTGTGGACAGTCATCTCATCTCATCAACGTCCAGCTTTTTCTCCGGCTCATCAATCTATCTTCTTCTTGATTCTGCTGTTACCCCAACAGTTCAAACTATTCGCACCATTTCAAGTGCTGGGGCAACCCTTATTATTCCCTTTTCCAATTTGACTTCGCAGCCAACCTCAAAATTGCAGCTTAACGTTGCTGATGCTTTCCTCTCTATCGTCACCTCAGACAGGCCTGATAAACTATTCCCCACTGTCGTTTCCACACAATCCGGTCATACTCTCGGTCTTGTCTACTCTTCCGTAGAGTCTGTGCGGGAGAGTATCTTTTCTGGCAAGGGTGTCTATCAATCGCGGAAACACGGGCTTTGGCGCAAGGGTGAAATTTCAGGTGCCACCCAGGATATTGTCAGCATTCGCTTGGATTGTGATTCAGACTGCCTGGCCTATCGTGTTATACAACATGGCGCGGGATTCTGCCATCTTAACCGCCTCTCTTGCTTTGGATCCCCGAGTGGATTTACAGCTCTCGAGAGTACCCTCAAGAAGCGCTTGGAGGGTGCACCTCCTGGATCATACACAAAACGTTTGTTTGATGACCCTGAATTACTTCGTTCCAAAATCATGGAAGAGGCCGATGAACTTTGTCATGCAAGCTCTTCAGAGGAGACCGCCTTTGAGGCGGCAGACCTGTTTTATTTTGCTTTGACAAAATGTATTGCTGCAGGAGTCAGCATCGCAGACATCGAGCATTCACTTGACATGAAGGCGAAGAAAATTTCGCGGAGGCCTGGAAATGCCAAACCTCAGTGGACGAAACCTTCAACGCATAAGGTGTCGCCTGCTATTGTGGACGGTGACAACGATCCCATCCAAATGCGCACATTCGATCTCGCGTCCATTCAATCCGCGGAGCGTGCGCAACTGCTTCGTAGACCCGTCCTCAAATCGGATGAAATGATAAACAAAGTGAAGCCTATCGTAGATCAGGTCCACCAGAACGGAGACAAGGCACTGTTAGAATTGACTGCCAAATTTGACAAAGTGCAGCTTGTATCTACTGTTGTGTCCCCCCCGTTCACTCCCGAATCAATGCAACTAAACGAAGAAGTTCGTGAAGCTATTGACGCTGCTTACTCCAACATCCGCAAATTCCACGAGGCACAATCTGACAAGTCTGTGTTAGTGGTTGAGACAATGCCTGGTGTGGTCTGCTCACGTTTCGCTCGGCCTATTGCTCGCGTCGGTCTGTATGTGCCAGGTGGCACAGCTATCCTTCCTTCAACAGCTCTGATGCTTGGTATACCGGCTCAGGTTGCTGGATGCAGGGAGATTGTGTTGGCTACGCCCCCTCGGCCAGATGGGAGCATTTCTCCGGAAGTCATGTATGTTGCCAAACTTGTTGGAGCATCTGCTATCTTGAAGGCTGGGGGTGCACAAGCTGTGGCTGCTATGGCATATGGGACAGAAACATGTCCGAAGGTCGACAAGATCTTTGGCCCAGGAAACCAATGGGTCACTGCCGCAAAGATGTTGGTTCAAAACGACACTGATGCGCTCGTGTCCATCGACATGCCTGCAGGCCCATCCGAAGTCTTGGTAAGTTAGCGCTACCTTCAGGAATCAGTGAGTTTATTAACGAAATGACTTTAACAGGTTATTGCAGACCATACTGCCAACCCTGCCTTCGTAGCAGCAGACCTCCTGTCTCAGGCAGAACACGGGATTGATTCGCAGGTTGTCCTTGTCGCAGTCAATCTCACAGCAGACCACATGGCTTCAATCGAGAAAGAAGTTGACCAGCAAGCTCATGCTCTGGAACGGGTCAATATCGTGCGTCAATCTGTTTCAAAAAGTCTTATTATCAAGGCGAGGGATGTAGAGGAGGCGATGGCGTTTTCAAACGAGTATGCCCCTGAACATCTCATTCTTCACCTTGAAAACGCGAAAGACAAGGTCTCTCTGATCGAGAATGCAGGAAGCGTCTTTGTCGGCCCTTATACTCCGGAGAGGTGAGTTTGTTTTATTCACCGGACGTTATACCTTCTCATGAAGATGGTTTCAGCTGTGGTGACTATGCATCTGGAACAAATCACACTCTCCCTACCAATGGATATGCTAGGCAATTCAGTGGTGTCAATACACAGTCGTACCAAAAGCATATCACTTCACAAGAAATCACAACCCTAGGCCTTAAGGATTTGGGACCTGTAGTTACCACACTTGCAGACTGCGAGGGGTTGCAGGCACACGCAAATGCTGTTAGAATTCGTCTGAATACCATCCAGTAGTGACAGTGTACTGAAAGATCATAGGGTCGGAAGGATAGTATATTATAATCAAACAATATCTAGGAAATCGGCTGGAAAGCCATATAGCACGAAGGTGCCTCTTGGAAATAGTACCCGCTTTGAACTCCCAGCCAAGATAAAGATTACTAGTTGGTACGGTAAAGTGCCCGCTTTGCGACCTTGACAATTAGAGGGGTATCGGGGAATGATAGATTCTCGAGATTTGTTGCATACTAAAAATAGATTGAAGTGGTCGTCCTGGAGGAAATTGTACTTTTTACTTACAGGTGTTGGAACATCAGCGCCAGTGATACGTTCAACAGGAGCATCCAAGTAATCAAAAGCCTCACTTTCAATAATCTGAGCGCAAATTTCACTGCCGACACCAAAGGCAGGGAAACCGCCCTCAACAATGAGAAGCCTAGCAATTCTGTGAGTAAGACACCATTGGCACACTGCACAAGTTTACCTGTTGGTCTTCTTGACCGACTTCTTAATAGTTTCAATGTCGAGCGGACGAATGCTACGAAGGTTGATAACTTCAGCTTTGATCCCCTCCTTAGCCAGGATATCAGCAGCCTCGATACTATGGGTGACCATTTTGCTATGAGCAACTATTGTGACATCGCTGCCTGCCCGCTCAATCTTTGCTTTTCCGATGGGTAAAAGGAAATTGTCCGACATAGCCTCTTGGGACATGGGGAAGGAAACACCATACATCATTTCATTCTCAAGAAAAACAGTAGGGTTAGGATCTCGGATAGCAGTCTGATTGAATGTGTTAGCAATCCATCAACATTCATAATGACAGGACACTTGCTTTGAGTAAGCCCTTGCAATCCTCTGCACTCCAAGGGCTGACAACTTTGAGGCCAGGTACGGAGCCATACCATGCTGCATAGTCTTGCGAATGCTGCGCGGCGACCCCAGCGGCAGCTCCGTTGGGGCCACGGAAAACTACGGGACAGGGCACATTGCCGCCAGACATGTAATAAGTCTTGCCAGCAGAATTGACAATTTGATCAATCGCCTGCATGGCGAAATTGAAAGTCATGAACTCGCAACTAGTGTAGACATGAATCTTCAGGGCATTGACCAGAGTTCAGTGAACGTACACAGGACGAAGCCCCTGAAGAGCAGCACCGACAGCAAGGCCAGCGAAGCCCATTTCAGTGATGGGGGTATCGACGACACGCTTCTCACCAAACTTATCCAGAAGGCCCTTGGTCACCTGAGCTCAGGTGAGGAGCTGAAGAAAAGTCCGAGGAGCAGAAGGGCGAGTACCTTGTAAGCACCATTGTATTGTGCAACTTCCTCGCCGAGGATGAAGACACTGTCGTCGCGATTCATTTCTTCTTCCAGAGCCATATTGAGAGCATCACGAACGGTCATCTGGCGGAGCGAAATGGATTAAGAATGCGAAAAAAGTAGATGACTTACTGAGTGATCTGACTCTGCTGTGGCATAGCAGCGGACAGAAGGAAGAATGCGGCGATGTGCAGCAGAGGTGGAAGCTCTGTGCAGAGCCGGTGTGAGACGAGCAAAGGCCAGGCGAGCAACCATCGAGTTGACAAGAGACAACAAAATAGCCGCGGTGTGACCGACGGTGACACACTCACATTTAGTGCTCCGTCGATGGCTACGCAGCGTACCGTCCTTGTCACAGGGGCCTCAAAGTGCGCCAGAGACAACAAATCCCACAATACTCTATTCACTGACCCATCTCCAGGGGCATTGGTCTTGCAGTCACCCGGCATCTCCTCAACAAGTTCGGCGCAAAAGTCGTCGCCATCTCCAGATCCTCTACGCCCGAGCTTGAAGCCCTCAGATCAGAGTCACTTTTGCACATTCAGTGTGACGTGTTGGTTCTTGTTATCACTCAATCTTTTTCAATTCTCAGACGTCCTTCAGCTCCGATGAGCAGGCGTTCAATTCGGCCGTATCCACTGCAGTGAAGACCTATGGTCATATTGATGGCCTCGTTCTTAACGCTGCTATACTCGATCCCATTCGTCGCATCGGAGACGACACACCTCTTTCCTCCTGGAAGAAGCATTTCGATGTCAATTTTTTCTCCCTGATTATTGCGATAAAGGCAACCCTTCCGTATCTACGTGGGAGCGTCGGTCAAGGAAAAATCGTTTTTGTCAGTTCAGGTGCAGCCCTCGGCGGTACCACGAGCTGGGGTCCCTATAGTTCAAGCAAGGCTGCAATGAACTCACTTTGCAGGTAGTTTGGCTACTCCGTCATAAATTTTGATCTTCATTGACGTATCTACAGGACACTTGCTAACGAAGAGCCAGATGTTATCTCAGTCGCTCTAAGACCCGGCGTGGTGGATACAGGCGTGAGTCCCACTTTATCTTCCGAGTAGCAAGCACCTGAAGAAAAGGTTTAGATGCAAGAAACTATACGGCGATTTGGAGCTGACACGATGACCGCGGCTGAACATCAGAGATTCTTAAGTGTTCACGCGTCAGGGAATCTGGTCAAACCCGAGGATTGTGGGCATGTAATTGCAGGCCTCGCGCTAGGTGCTCCGAAAGAGCTGAGCGGCAGTTTCGTTAGCTGGGACTCGGAAGAATGCAAGTCCTTCAGATAGGTTTGATCATACCTATGCTAATCGACTGTTTGGATACTACAATGTCAAGATGACCGATCAAAGAAGCTACAGGTCGTAAATCTATTTCCTTGCCCAAATTAGGCGGATGCTTTTCTAAGAGTGATCTTCGATGTTTTTCGAGTCGAAATGCATGAGGATTCTCGACACGTGCGAGAAGAAGGCTGAAAAGTATAAATCTCTCTGTCTAAGTCACTCCCGTATGGCTGGCTTCATCGACATCCACCACCATTTCTTTTGCCCGGACCTGAACGCAAGCAAGTCCAGTGCCTCTGCGAAGGCTGGATGGCAGACTCCGAAAGAGAACATGCCTTGGACACCTGAGCTGAGCATAAAAGCAATGGACTCTGCAGGGATCCAAGCAGCCATTTTGTCCTTCCCTGCTTTTCCCTCTGGTGAAATTAGTTCAGAAAACAGGGCTCAAGCGAGGAGGCGAAACGATCATGTAGCTGATATATGCCAGAAATATCCTGACAGATTCGGATTCTTTGCTACCCTACCATTCTTGGATGATGTACAGGGTGGGAACGCCACTAATTATCCCGAGAATCCTGATGTATTCCTCCTTGTTTTTACAGGTGTCCTTGGCGAGATCGCCTATGCTTTCGATGTAATCGGTGCCGATGGAATCTCTATGTCTTCTTCCTACGGCGAAGGAGTAGCTTCCAGTGAGCTCTACGTAAATCAGTGATTTTCATTTTTCAGGAAGTGACTTGTATTAGCCTATATCGGTGACAAAAAATATGAAGCCATTTGGGCAGAACTCGACAAGAGGGAAGCTGTTGTATTCTTGCACGGAAATCAGATACCTTCCTCAATACCTTGGCCTCATCCAACTCTGGGCCTCCCTGTCTGTGAAGTGAGTTTCTCGTGATGATAAATAACTAAATAACTTCAATTTCAACTGTCCTTTTCTTTCCAGGTCCCAAGCGAGACTTTCAAGGCTGCTGCTCACCTCGTTGTGACGGGTTGCAAACGACGTTTTCCCAAAGTGAAGATCATTCTCGCCCACCTGGGAGGTAGCACTCCTTTCCTTGCATCCCGTGTGGCCATTTTGGCTCGGTATATGGGATGTCAACTGACCTCGGATGAGATGCTTTGTGACTTTAGGACATTTTATTATGACACGGCTTTAAGTGCATCGGGTCCTAGTTTATCTGCTATGAACGATTTTGTCCCCCATACCCGAATTATTTTTGGGACAGATTTCCCTGGTGAGTGATTCTGCCGTTGTCTGTATTTCAGACCTTCAGATGATCGTACTTTCTGACGTTCTGTCCCTAGCTGTCAGCACGCAAATGTCGCTTTGGTTCACTCGACAACTCATCGATCATTACAGTGATGATGAAATCAGATTGCGCGACATCATGCGTAACAATGCATTGGGAGTGTTCCCCGCACTTCGCGCCCGCATTTTTGCTAAGAGAAGTACTGAAGTGGCAAAAACTCACAAGATTTTCCATATGCTTTGAATGTTACTCGTGTCTATGTCGTCGGACGCGTGCAATCAGAACCAAGAGGCATTCTGGAAGGCATTAAACGAGCAATTAACATGATAGCAGATCCTTAGCTCTGGCTTTTGGGGGTGTCAGCGACCATCATTTCTGCATGATCCCGGAAATCCAATGGTTTATAATTTATCTCATTCGTACTTCTGTTACTATTCTCTACAGAAGTGCTTGATCTTGTAATCAGTAGGAGATTTCATGTCATGAAATCCAGGAGTGTCCATCCAGTGATGACTGGGAGTCAAATCAGTGCCCTTTCCTGTAGAGGAAATGGGGCATGTTTTCATAAGTTTGTCGATCCCTTGGCAGTTGTTCCATCCACAGTGGTGTTGCATTAAGACAATGAATTCTATTCATAGCTAAATGACAGATGTCCATGAAAGAAGAGTCAATCAGGATTTTCATGTATTAAACATCCATGTGTAAACATAACTTCCACTGCAAACTACCAACAAGGAATACCTCACTATCAACAAGGAGGAATGCTATTGAAATGACTGAACTTGAAGACATGTTGTATCATTGCAAAAGGTACCATTTGACCCAGTCTCTCTCTTGTTGTCATTTCATTGCCCAGATCTGCAGAACTACCATTACAGACCATCTATGAATCATCTAGATGATTGTAAGTTTAGAGATTGGCACTATGGTGAAATGACAAGTCCAACTCTGACTCACTGGCAGGGGGGGACTTGAATGAGTAAGCTCAATCTTTTGCTTTCAGAGTGCTTGTGGCTCAATGCTGCCAGCAGGATGGATGCCACCAAAGGGCAAATCATAGATGGCACCCCATCCTGCTGGCAACATCAAGTCTTAAGTGCTCCAAAAGCAAAAGATCAAAGCTCAAGGCCCCCTTGCCAGTAAGTCAGAGTCCACCCATTCCCATCCAGCCACCATTGACATGTCTCAATTTCAAGGACTAATCACCAGGGTTCCAAAAAAGAAGACAAAGAAGATACTCAAGAGATTGAACTTCTGTGAGGTAAGAGGTTGACCAATTATCAGACAGAGTTAACATTGGAGTCTTCAGAAAATTTGGTACCAGTACACTTTTGTACCAAATCCAAGACTTCGTGAAGGGACAGCATTTTTTCATAGGGAGGTATACCTGTATCGGACACAGTGATGTGTAATTTGTGCACATAAGTGTCAACCAATTCCACAGGCTGTTGCAGGAATCATGTCTTTCGGGCTGTGTGATGACCTGTCTGGAACCACTAACAAGAAGATTACTCGACGGCATCTCCCGGTTGTCGTTGTCGAGGTAGTTAGTTGAACAAATCGAATATCAAAGACAAGGTAGGGTACACTTTCATCTTTTGAAGAGTGAGAAGGCCCTTTAGGATATAGAGCCATGATTATGCAGGAAGTAAAAAGAGGAGGAACGTATTGTGCCATGAATCTTAATCACATGATTGATTTATCGCCAAATTTAACTGTCGCCCCTTCCTCTCTTCACCATATCGTCACTTTTCTTTCCTGCACAGCGTTCATGATGCTGCGCAATACCATTGCCGCTGCTACTCGTCCGGTCTTCTCGCAGTCCGTCGTACGAATCTTTCCTCCGTTTCGTCCCATGTTTTCAACATCATCATTCTAGCGTTCTGCGACTACCTTGTCTGCCGGATTCCCAAAAGTTACTCAACGTGTATGTATGTTGGTATCTTCTTTACATAATAATCATGCTCACATGACAATATAGCCCACAACCAAATACGGTGGGGTGTATACCGTGTGTTTTTTGCCATTTCGGATTTATACGGGTCTGAATTTTAACTAGGTAACCCTCATTCCAGGAGACGGTATCGGCACCGAAATTACGGACTCTGTCAAGGAGATCTTTGAGTATGTCAATGCACCAATTGAATGGGAGCAGTATAACGTCTCCGGGACGTCCGCCGCCGGTGAAGCACTCTTCAAGCAGGCTATGGAGAGTCTCAAGCGTAACCGTGTGGGTTTGAAGGGTCAGTCAAAAGATTATGTCTCAGACTTTACCTATTGAATGCTTTTGAACAGGAATCCTTTTTACCCCAATTTCACAATCTGGTCATATCTCCTGGAATGTGGCTATGCGCCAACAACTTGATATCTATGCTTCAGTGGTTCTTTGCAAGTCTCTCCCTGGTCATCCTACTCGTCACTCCAATGTTGACTTCGCTATCATTCGTGAAAATACCGAGGGTGAATACTCTGGTTTGGAGCATCAGAGCTACCCTGGGGTCGTCGAGAGCTTGAAAGTCTCTACCAGGGCAAAGGCTGAGCGTATTTCTCGTTTTGCCTTCGACTTTGCTTTAAAAAATAACCGCAAGGTTCGTCTATCCATGAAAGTCACAAAAATATTCATTGCCTTTCTCAGAAAGTAACGTGTGTTCATAAAGCTAACATCATGAAACTTGGTGATGGTCTCTTTCTTAACACATTCCGTCGCGTAGCAGGGGAATATGAGTCATTAGGTATCGAATTCAATGACATGATTGTCGATAACACGTAAGCTTAGTGGATGAATACGCCATGTTGTATTTATTTACTCTTCCAGTTCCATGCAGCTTGTTGCCCGCCCAGAGCAGTTCGATGTCATGGTAATGCCCAATCTTTATGGTGCCATCGTCTCCAATATTGGCGCTGCCCTCGTCGGAGGCCCCGGTATTGTTCCGGGTTGTAACGTCGGACGGGTATGTTGATTTTTCCGATATGCAATTGGACGTCTTACCATATCTCTACATGTCAGGAATACGCGTTATTTGAACCTGGGTGCCGTCATGTTGCGAATGATATCATGGGCACAAATCGTGCGAACCCGACTGCCATAATCCTCAGTGCCACGATGATGCTTCGTCACCTCGGGTGAATCCTGTTTCTATGCGGATCAAAACAGTTGTTGACTATGTCAATTTCAGGCTCGACCCCATCGCCAACAGTATTGCAAAGGCCACATTTGACGTGATCAACGAAGGTAAAGTCAGGACAGCGGATATGGGTGGTAAGTTGTTCCCAGGTCAGGGCAAAAATGAAGAATTGTCATTGATCTATAATTTACAGGTTCTGCTACAACTTCAGATTTCACAGCATCCATCCTCAAGCATCTGTGAAGTATGACAGCATGGAGGAACCAGAAGTTACTGTTAATGAGCATTAACATACAAGTGTCCAGTACTACTAATTGGGATTACTATATCCTCTGTAGCAAAAGTACCCATGCATGCAATATCAATTCCATGTGATCCTTGTCCTTTGCCAGTTTCCTCTCCACAACAAGGAAAGGGTGCCCACTACATGTTCCTTGGACTATCACTCGCCTTCCTTGCTTTTAGATCCATTGAGTGACAGTGAGGACACACCACTAGCCTCATTTTCTGTCTTTATGGTTGGTGCAGATTGCTGGTCACCCTCTGGCACGTCGTCATCCAATGATATTCTGTTGTCCTTGTGTTTGAGTTGTAAAATCGTATCGCATTTCACCTGGGAACGCTTTCCCCATCCATCAACCTCTGGCCTGAAATCTAGGTATAGGGACCATCCAATATTATTTAATATGTTCGGAGGATAGCTGAGGGCCAGAAGTCGCAATGCACCGATGATGAAAGGTGTCGTTTGTTTGAAGGATCGAGATATATATGAAAATGCAGGACCTGGTAAAACTGGCGAACTGTCGGAGAGCGCTTGCCATTCACCGCTTCGTGTCTCAAACAACAAGCTAATGTAGCTTGAGAAAGGTCATACGAGAAGAAATGGATAGAATCTTACACCCTGAGAGATCACCGACATTACTCATGAGGAACTTCAATTGAACACTGAATATTAAGCACTTGCCTGCGTCCCATTATGTTCACATAGGGTTGATTGTCTTCTGTAGATCCCTTTCTCTTTCTAGCTTTGTCTTCTTTAATATTTCCTGGAAAGACTCCTTTCGATAATGCATTCATCTCAGTGTAGACAAAGGCTAGATTTGTCCCAAAATCAATGTAATTCAGTCATCCAGGATTTGATGCCTTGCCAATACTGAGTGCCTCTTCCCTCTTAAAACCCAGACGTTCGGCAACAATCATAGACCAGGCTGTCAATATAGGAGCCCTGTTGATGACACAAGACTTGTTGCGGAGTTTTCCTTCATCCAAGACTTCACTAAATTCAAGACTTCCTTCATAGACTTCTTGAGATCCATCAGGGAGAAATTCATTGCTGTCGCTTGAGCGCTTGCGTTTACGATTTGGAGAAACCTTCTTTTCAGAGTGAGATATAGGTACAGCCAGATTTAATTCCATATGCGCACTGAAATCATGGGTGGCAGGGTTGATGCTCCTGTTCCAGGTGAACTGACAACATTCTTTTCAATTGCCTCCCTTGTAGTGACTGGTTTGCCCTTGTACACATAACCAGCCTTACGAAAAGCAGCTAGCACAACTTTTCGATCTTCCTTGTTTGATAAGCCAACTGCTATGAGCTTTGGATCTGTTAACTCTTGAAGTTGTGTTGGGGTATTGTAAACCTTGTATCTTGGGAGGGAATTAACAGAAGCCCTTGGGGCATGAGGGAGATTCTGACATCTTGCCATTAATCAGCATGGCTTTTGCTGCTGGAATACCATTGTTTGTTAGAATCTTGAGGAATTGGGGGACAGGTAATTTGGACTCCTGATCACTCATGAGAGGATATCCATCCATAGTCATAATAGAGCCAAATAAATGACACCTGTGCTGAGTTGAATGAAGCAAACAAGCCTTCCTCTCACGTCTTCAGCTGTATCGTTTTATTTATCGACCCATTGATCTATCAGGAGAATTTAGCACAAAGGAATGACTAGACGGCCTTCCCTATCTCCTCCCGGAAGTAATGCTGAAGCGGAATTGGATGAGCTTGAAGATGATTTTCACTCGGATGAGGATGATCCTAGCGTCTTCAAAATTCGACAGCCTCTCAAGCGTGCCTCAGCAGTCCTTCTGACGACAAGGCAACTTCATGGCATGTAGTGATAATCACAGTGTCTTCAAATTCAGTGATTTGATGCCACGAGACAGAGATGATTCATGAGGGACATATTGATCTCAATCCATCCTATCAGAGAGGTGTGCTTGGGTTCTCTTATTCGAACGCATGCAGTTTACGGATTTATTATTGTATAGATGTTGTGTGGCCCGACTCCAAACAAGTTGGACTCATAGACTCATTGTTTCGCAATTTCTATGTTCCCCCTGTCGTTTTCGCTGTCACGAAGGATGAAGACGGAGTACCCGTCCGCATATGCGTAGATGGAAAACAGGTAAACCAGAACAGTCTGTCAATGACTTGTGTTGAATCATTCTTCAGCGGTTGACTTCCATTCAAAAATTCTTCGACGGACAGGTATGGGTTGATTTTGTTTGTCCTTGCATCTGTAATGACAAACGCTCAGATACCACGTTTGTTCACTTCTTTGTTCATATCTTGACCCTCGAGGTTACATCCTGCATTTAGATAAGGACACAGCCACGAAACGATTATATTGGTATACCATCTCAGAAGCATCACGGTCATCGCGAAATGGGATTCCAGAGAAATATAAGAAAGAGTTTGCAGAGAAATCCATTACGTGTGGTAAGCATTTTGAATATGTTATTTGTCTCTAGACTCATTCATATTCAGTGGAATATCATGACATTGACCCGGCACAAGAGCGAGAAATTTTTCAAAGGGTACAATTAGGCATGACGCTCACTGCCGCAGGTTCGTTTCATTTGTCTATCAAGGACAGAGGCCATCTCACAGAGCTCGCAGAGAAACTTCAAGCTATTTCATCACCATATGCAGAGTAGGCTCAATATATTTCCATGATTGAGCTCCGCAGTTGACCATCTTCATTAGATGGCTATCAGAACTCGAAAGTAGACATATCACGGTGGAGAACGGTCTTTCACATGTCCTTGAATGGGATACCAAACGAGGTCGTGATTACCAGAATTTGGCCCATTTTATCTTCTGCTGTGACAGGTTACCAGTCGAAGATCTTCCAACAACGCACAAACTTGAGATATGGTTGTCACAGGGAAGCCCTCCTACTGAGTCATTTAAACAGGAGATTGAAGATGTTCTAACTGACTTCTGGAACATGGCCACTGACCGTTCACTAAACGAGGGTTTCCGGCTCATCAACAAACGCATCGCACCCGTAGAATTTGTTTTCATCGGTAAGACACTCATTTGTCCATCCTCAAATCTCCAACTGACTTGTGAAGCTGTCTTGTTATACCAACTCCGAAATTATCCTCAGGACGCGCGGGCGAAGGCAATATATCATCTCCGAAAAAGTATTCGAGAACAATTCATCGATATCCGTATGAACACCAAGGTCGGGAAGGCAATGTGGGCGATCATCGACAGTCTTCAAGTAAATCCGACTTCACCTGTACATTTGGACCTCCAACCAGTTAAATCCATTCAAAAACGGAAGCGGAACAATCGGGGGGACTCCAGTGACGAGGAGTACAAACCTGACCTAGTCCGACAAACTGGAAAGCCTACAAAAATCCGGGCAAGGGGATAAACACACCACCAACTGTATTCCACTCTATTGGGACATTACTTAATTCATGTTGATCTACATCATTGTAAAATCCTCAGCTACCATATTGGGTGCGTGAAGTATACCAGGCCCCCTGTGCGTCCGGAATAGTACGGCAGTATTTAAGCAGTAATTTATCCCGCTCCTTGGAGTTAATGGCAATTTCTTGGAGGAAGGGTGCAATGTCATCCCTTCTCCAGCGTGATCTAGTCAAGAATAGGTTGGCGAAGCGTTGTGCTGGATCCACGGGCAACTCCGTGGAGGGGAAATACGTCAAATGATCGGTATCATCAAGAACCGAGACCAAATAGCTCCCCTGTAGGTAATGAGAATGAATGTGAGATTTGTGAAAGACAAATGGCATACAGATAGGAGGTCAAGGTCAGCTGAGGCCGCGAATGTATCTCCAACACTATCTTTCCACTTGGCCATGAATGCTGCTTTTGCGATAGGATCATGCTAACCACCCAGATTAATCGATGAAATGTAAAGTGAACGTAAAACCAACACGATGATGCCTCAATAACCCGATCCCGACCTCTTTCAATATGCTTACAGTGTTCATTTTCCACTTACCTCCTGACTCGTCCAGTTCTCCGAACCATGCCAAGAGTTGCAATGTAACTGTTCTCGGAACTTCGTGTTCATCGGCAAGTGAGGATACAATGTCATCCAGTGGTACATTGTCATGACGCAAACCAAGTGATACCAGAAGATTCAATATTATTTCCAAAAGGTTTTGCAGGTAATCCTTTGAGATCGGTCGTAAAAACCCTGGTACCACGCCCCCCCGAAAAGAGTTAGATTGTCTTGGGGTCCTTTTTTTTACTCGGAATAAGCAAAAGCAGTCCACTTACCGCGAATGACAAGGACCCTCTTCTCCTTCAATCCATGATCCAATTCTGTATCACTAGCTTGGATCTCGTTTCGAACATCTTGATAAGAATAATAACCTGCAGTTGGACCCTGCCTGTCATGTCAAATCCGCCAAACATGAGCACAAGTACAATAACTCTGACCTTTGATTCAGAGTCTGGTTCGTCCGACTCATCATATTCTCTGCCTCGTAACAAGCCACTCAGTTTGTGTAATTTTGGAACAGTTGGCGTGATCTCCAAAATCTCGTGTAATTCGTCACGAATAAACACAGCTTCCCTCTCGCTTGAAGAATTGAATGTAGACGGGGTAACAACTAGGACTGAATTTGATAATGCTACTGAACGTAAAGCATATGTTTTGTCATTAGTACAGAGCACAGCATCCTCGTTTGGTTGGCCTTTAACTGTCAAGCTAGGTTCGGCTTTCGAGGTGAAGTAACGACAAACACGAGGCAACTTACACCAACGGCCTCGAACTGTCTTCTGCCTTACCAACCAACTGCGCAAGGTCATGAGGCAATTCTAGGAGCTTATACATCCCAGCATCGTCAGTCGCACATGTTGAGAAGCACAAGTCATAATCAGGCATGTGGGGGAAAATGAATCTCAAAACGTCTCAACTCTGATAATGAAATCAAAATCAAAATCAGCTGCCATGTTCTACGTCTATCTCTCCCCATAATAAAGAAATATCCCAGGATCAATAATTACAATCACACTAATCTAGATATCTGCCACCAGTTGAAAAACCAGCGTACTAAGGAGGGTAATACAGAATTCGAGGTGGAATGGAACTATGTGATGATACAAAATACTTATTTGTCCAGGACAGTCGTTTCAACGATGATACTTGTGACACGGTAAGGATCTGGAGAAGTAGATGAAGTTAGATTCGAGGTGTCGCACCAAGGTCACACTTACCAATATTGGATGCGGGGCGACGATCTTCAAGATAGCCGTAACCCTGAGCCGCAACATGACGGGGAACACGGATAGAGGCACCACGGTTAGCAATGCCGGAGCTGAAGTTGCTAATGTGATTCGTCTCGTGAGCACCAGTCAGACGAAGATCATTGTCTTCGCCATAAACAGCGATGTGCTCGTCGTGCTTCTTAGAGAGCTTCACAATAGCTTCCTCAATAAACTGCATGCCGCCAGCCTCACGCATAGCTTTAGTAGAATAGTTGGTGTGGCAACCGGCACCGTTCCAGTCTCCCTTGAGGGGTTTAGGGTGGAAAGAGACCTTGATACCCCATTGCTCGGCAATGCGGACAAGGAGGAAACGGGCCATCCAGAGATGGTCACCCATAGAAATACCCTCACAGGGCCCAACCTGGAACTCCCACTGAGATGGCATCACTTCGGCATTGATACCACTGATGTTGATACCAGCATAGAGACAGGCACGGTAGTGGGCCTCGATGAGATCACGTGCAAAAACTTTGCCGGTTCCTGACGCAGCAGATTAGAACCATGAACGCTGCCAAAGCCATTTCACCAACTCACCAGCACCACAATAGTAAGGGCCCTGAGGAGCAGGGAAACCGCCCTTCGGCCAACCATAGGGCTGATCATCGTGGTCGAAAAGAGTGTATTCTTGTTCGAGACCGAACCAAGGCTCAGAATCCTTGGCTTCGTCAAAAACCTTCTTGGCATGATGGCGGTGATTAGTCCTGTTAGGAGTGCCATCGTTGTTATAGGTCTCTGCCAGAACAAGAATGTTGTCGCCACCGCGGAAGGGGTCCTTGAAGATAGCGGCAGGACGGAGATAGACATCAGAATCACTACCCGGAGCTTGGTTGGTGGAAGAACCATCAAAGTCCCATATACGGAGTTGACCAATGTCGGTCACCTTCTTGCTGACGGTCTTGATACAAAAATATCAAAAGACTGTAGGCCACGAAGAGAAACTAGACGCACAGTGGTTTTGGAGCGAAGGCCACCATTACCATCAACCCAGACGTCTGAAAAAGAGATGAGACTCTGAGGGTGCAAGGGTAATAAACATAATAGACGCACACTCAGCCTGGACCTTGTCGCCCTGAGGAAGCTGGAGGTAAGGGGCAAGGAGGTCGTTGCGGTAGGTGTAGGCCATGACAGTTAATTAGGTAGGTAAGAAAATAGGTAGGGAACTCAGTAGGAGAGGAAAAACACAGGAGAGTAGTAATGGATTAGACTTAAACCGCCAGAACTTAAAAGAGGCGAACAGGGATGCTTGGATTTATTTGTGCAGACCGGTGATTGGACGATAAGCGGTGCATCGCCACTCCACGAACAGAAATGAGTTCTGACTGTCGTAAATCAATGTGGCCGACTGTTGCCAACATAACCACCGTGTATTATCCGCCGCTGATTCTAACCGACCAGGGTCGTTCGCAATCCGTCTCATGCGATTCGACGCCGTCTGCCCGAGAGGATGGCAGCCGTCTTCCGCGGGAAAGTGGCAGCTGACACCCAGGGAGCGGCTTCATTTCCTGATTGGTATATGTTGCCATTCAGTCATGCATTATGAATTCTTATACATTATCTAATCAACCCTCCTCCCGGCACTACCCCTTTAAAACTAACGTAAGAATACGTTCTTGCCACAGCCAAATGAGATAAACATTGAAACACGTCTAACCGCTTCGCGACCCAAGCCTTGCCAGTGTCTCATCCGAGTTCTCCTGCTCCTCAACACTGTCGGACTGTGTGACCTGCATGAAATGGTTATAGTCCGTAGCATAAGAAGAATGTCTCCATTTCCTTTCTAGTCTCCAACGTACCACGCGCAGAACCGACTTCTTTGATGACTCTTGCACCTCGCCAGCAATTATCAATTCATCGAGAATCTAAATCATCCATCAACGCCAAGAAAGCCGAGCGCCCAGGTGCCGCTCACAGCATACGCTTTTTGGAAGTTGAATATCCTGCTCAATGGCAAGAAATAAGGCTCCAAGCTCCGAACAGCCACTTAAACTGCTCACAGATCAAGTTCGCAGACCTTTATGACGGGATCAAATCTACTTCAGATTCCAGTCAGGCAGCCACTTACGTTTCCAAAATATCGGTCTAGAACCTCTACATATCGGTGAATGATCTCCAGTGTAACCAACTCATTGTCGCCTTGTGAGATTCCGCAAACGAAGAAAAGTGAAGCATAACGACGATAGACGACCTTGGTGTCTGCCACAGTTTAGTTCCTGGTTCAGATTGGGAGGGAGGATGCATGTCGACCTTTGTATTCTAGGAAATTGCACATGCGTGTTCGACGCGCGAGTACGAGTTGTGTAACATCTTTTACAATCTTCGCCTTGGCTTTTGGTGCCATCGTCGTAAACCATTTTGCGAGACGAACCTTGCCTGAACGGATCTTATATCAGAGACGATGATGTTCTATAAAAGAGCTGCCCCGACCTTGCCGTGATACAAGAAGAATGTAGTTGATCATCGAGTCCAGTTGTAGGTACGCTTGTTACGCTTGTTACGCCCGGCGGCGAGCTCACGAGGTCACGTCACATCGTTACGAGGGTCACTGATCACACATTCCAAGTGTCTTCTGTACCCACTTCTTACCCGAAAGAATTAGATCCTAGCTCAGCTCTCCGAAGTCCCGGACACTTACGGGTCATTAGCCATCGTTATCAGCCACCATCTCCCCTTGAAACATAATCTCATATCTGCAGCCAAAGACTTGTCCTAAAAATAGTATTTATACCACATGTCATGAATTTCTCATCCCGATGGACACTCCAATTTTCTCTGAGGCTCTGCAGTAATCATATGGTAATCACATGGTCTGATATGTATTTGTCATCTGGGCAGATTGGAGTTCTCCATTTCGGCAAAATTTCAACTATAATTATAACCAAACTTCCAACTCACTCCAGAAGAATCATTCTTGGTAAATCAATCGTTGCAAGGGGATGAATTTGAATTTCCCCGCAGAGATATATATGATGCAAATCCGTCGAATCTCAACATTGTGGGTATGCCAAGAACAACAGTAGCGATCTCAATGGGAGTTCACACTCCCAAATCACTCGGAGATAAGAAGATATCGATATTTATAATATATCTCGACAACTTTCACAACCAACCAAGAATAGGCTCGGCCTGAGATGGCGGCTCTTTTTGCGGTGCTGTTTTCTGTGACCATATGACTCATAGATCTTTTCATCTCTTCCATCATCTCCATGCGAAATGGGTTTTGGGCAAACAAACCCAAAGAGGTTTCAAGATTACAGTCAACTCTGGAATGATGCATAGCAGTCGGGAGAAGGCCTAAGTTACAGGTTTTGGCAAAGTATGGATAATAAGAGGGTTTTAGACACCTTAAAATTGGGAGTAGGATTCACCAGGCCAGGGTATGCTCCTAGGGTATTGGCAAGGAGTGGGGTAAGGGTGACTACCAGTTTACCCTTGACTCGAATCAAGGGTAGAGTTTACTCCTCAGGGTGAGAGATGGACATAGGAACCTAAAGAATTGTCTCGTCTCAGAAGGCGTGAGTTTACTGATTCACCTTTTTTCTGTGCTGTAGGACTTTCTCGGCATGACAATGATTGTCCTTTCGCCAAAGTTGCGCGGCCATACTAGGGACAATGATAAGCCCTTAACTATTCGAGTTCTGTTTCTTCTCTTATTATCTTCGATTCATCCTTCTCGCACTGATCAACGATGCCACCAATCGAATTCATCCTTCTACGGCCATTCGATGGCTTCCAAGAATGTTTTTTTTTGTTTTATCCTCAAATTTACCCTCCCACTTTCCTCTTGCCTTCACCACGACATCACGAAATCTTCTCCCTTCAAGCAGAGTCTTCTTGAACTGAATGAGACAAAGCTTGTGCACGTCCTTGATTTATCCAGAGAAGAATGATGAAAGAGTCGATTCCAAAATGATTGAGAGGTCAGTGCACTTGTGAGCTCACATGGCTTTGTGATATCGTGATCGTATCGTGCCTAGTACAATAAAATGAGTCAGACCATCGAGTTTGGATTATTGAGTTTGACCTACTCAGAGCTTATGTCCTCATCATCCCGCTGAGATCTTCGACAACTTGGCCAGCCTCTACAAGCTTCTTTTAAGACTTGTTCTGTTCATTGAATTCAGAGAGCGCAGTTGCGAAAAATGCTTGCCTAATTCAACCGGTGTCAGTACACAAATGCAAGAGTTATTTAGCCCACACAAATAATAAACAACACCATCGGCTGATATGCGTTTATGACAGGCAGGTTCGAGTCCGGACTATCCTTTCTAATAAGCCGCTTTCGAAAAGATTGTATTCAAGCTTCAAAATTTCAGGGATCAGAGTTGTGTGGAGTGACAGAAAAAGGTCCATATAAGACAAAGTTATTTTTTGCATTGTAAGTCGAGTAGATTACCGCTAGAGATGCGTAAGTACATCAAAAACACTCAGATGTAAATCAACACACCAAGCGACGTGACAGCCAACACCCCACTTGTTGATCTATAAAGAGTACGTCCCAGACGTCACACGATATGGTAGACGGCTGGGGGACGAAGAGAAAAGAAACAGCTATTTATACCTAATTGCCAATTAATGACGTATGTATATCACTTGACCGACTCGCCGGTTCACTCTAATACCCCCCGACAACTGTAAGTTCAATCAGCTTCAGCGAGGACATTTCCAGAGGGACTACTACATCTATAGCAGGAGAATTAGCCATTGTGCGATTGTAGCAGTAACGGAGGAAGGCGCCCGTATGTATAAAAGTACAATAGCCATTGACTTTAGCTAATGGATGCCGCGACAACTGTGCTGATGTTGATTGACGAAGGATGAATGAATTAAGTGCAGAGTAACATCTCTAAATCTGTCTGCGCGTACACTATCGTCTCCACAGACCAGAGTGCTCTCCAAATTTTGCTTCTTTAGTGACTCAGTTGAATTTCAATTCTTCAGAGATGCAGACTCACGTTTAATGTCAGAATAATTCCCTAGCCCCAAGTGATTGGGGTATGTCCAGGGGCGGATCCTTCATGGTCACTAGAAGAAACCTTCTGATATGACGATGGCAAGCCCATGATATCAAATGGATTACCATCATTACATTCCGTTACATAAGGGTAATCCTATGTGTTGATGGAGGGTAGGGATAGCAATGTCTACTTGCAACAATTACAAATACATACTGACTTCGAAATCGAAAGAAGATCCAAGGAACTTGAGATACTCGAAGGCAATTCAAGACAAAGAAACAGAAGATGGAACCCAGATGGAGGAGCGGACATAACGAACCAGGAAAAAAAACCAAGAGGGGTGGATTAGTGAAAGATCTACAACTACACTTAAACGTGGTTCTGCCGTCGTTTCGGGAGTTTGATGACCATGTGATCGTAGAACTTTTTATGGACTGGCTTAACTTCATCCCCGCACTTGATGGAACAGAGAGCACGAAACGCAACATTCCACGGAAATCGCGATGCTTTACCATTATTCGAATCATAGGCGTAGGCATAAGATGCCTTGATTCTGTCAGACATGACCCTTGTCATAATATGGAATTTGGATGGCTCTGAGTGAAACTTCTGAGATAGTTTGCGGAGGATGTCTTGACGCTTATGGATGGGGAGGCTTGTGAAATTAACACCGTCAGACTGCCATGTTTGTCGGAGATGCTCTTGGTGTTCGCGATAAACCTTCTCTACATGGGTCTTGATCCGCTGGTAATCTTCTTCTAAAAGAGCCGCACCTTCCTTCTTTCCGTTATTCTTCAGCTGACTGATAAGGGCTTCAACCTCTTGTATGGGTCCGAGTAGCTGTTGATCGGCTTTATGGACATAACTACCCTTCCATTTGTCTAATTTGATATTTTTTTCCTTTTCTAGAATCTTCCCGTATTCCACTAGGCTCTTCATTATAAATGGTCTTCTTCCGGGTTCCCTGTCCATCAGCTTGACATTGCTTGGATCGGCAAACTTGTCTCTAGCAGATTTCCTCTTGAATGTTTCCTTCCAATAAAGTTTTTTCATCCCGTATTCCCGGTGGTGTTGTTTGAAAACATCTTCCCGAACAGTCTTCCCAGTTTTGCGACCATCAAGAACAGTAGTAAAACTAAACACGGTCCTTAGAAACAAAATTTATGAAAAGTACTCAGGCTCACATATATGCGAGAAGTTTGGTCATCGGATCTGTATAGTCTCTGATGCATGATGAGTATTCATGGAAATTGGAATAAAGCCCAACAATCCCTTGGCCCGCCATTGTTCCCAAAAGATACTTTTGCATCTCATAAATTTGATTTTCTTGAGATAACTGGTCAACGCGTTCGAGAAACTCCATTACCCGTTCATTATGTGTTTCGAAATAGGTATCGAGGTCGGCAGGGGGGTCAGCATACTCAGGGTCAGCATTCACGAAGCTTCTGACAAGCTCTGGCTGCCAGATTAACTTGGCCTTATCGCCATCGTAGTCACCTATCCAGATATTAACCGGGATGTCGCAGGAAACTCAAAGGGGCTCACCGCCCGCTAGCCAATCGGCGGCTCGTCGAGGACCCTTGACAGATAGAATAATGACATCTCTAAGGTAGTGCAGCTGGGACACATCCGTAGCTTGCCACTGAAGCTTCTTTGAGTGAATGATGAGGGCGATGGGGGGGAAACCTCACCTTTTGAACATCAGTTGGCAGGCGGCATGGTTCCCTAGTAATGAGGACATCACCCGTAATGATATCCGATTCTACACCATTCACAGTGATTAGGTTGGACTGTGAACTCTTGAAGAAGAGTTGATTTGGCTCTAAAATACCCACAGGATCTAGTGTGATACATTATATTTGAGCTGGGGAGGTTGACTCGGATACACAACTGGACTCACCGGGAATGATCCAAGCACTTGCGGACAGTGGTATATCAATGTGGCAATTTTCAATGACACGGCTGATGGTTGTTTTCACCACTCTGAAAATTTTCTCCCGGAGTATTTCACAATTTGACGGATGGAACCCAGAGTCAAGGAAAGCCATAATGGTCTCCTCAAGCGAAGAGGGGCAACCGCTGACTTCGTCCGGCCACCATTCCACGGAGCGCTCAGTCACATCTTCAAACATCTGGGTATCTTCATCTTCATCTTGCACTTCTTCTGTAATATCACGTTCAGTATAACCACTAACACGCGCAAGCGCCACCTCTTCCCGAGCACGTCGTGATCTCATGACAGAGCCCCTGTGCTCAAAATTAACCCACAGTCGATGTAAGCCGATACGATCATCAGAGTCGTACTCTAAAAGAGGGTCTACGATCTCGTCGACAGTTTTCTTCAGGAATTCTTTCAGTATCTCGAAGCCAACACCGTTTTCGTTAATGTTGATGACAACATCGGTGGAAATCCGAGTAGGACTTTTTGAATGTGAAGTCCGTAGAATATCAATGGTGCGCTGGGTCGGGTCCAACTTTCCAGGATAGTGGATCTTGATTAGAGAGGGACGGAGTAGGATCCTTTCACCCTCTAGATCGGGGTGTTCAACGAGAAGTCCCTAAACTTCTTGATCAGTGGAGGGGCCAAACTAGCCGAAATGTCATGTACCTTGGAACCTCGTACTCGAACCTGGATTGCGGACGGTCGAGTAGGCCAATCGAATTTACGTGTCAGCTTTTGCAGCAGATCGCGCGTAATAAAACCTGCACCATCGGTCATATCCGAACCGGTTTCACTCTCTGAACCGTACTTTATTAGATCAAATGCTTATTAGACTCAGAGCTGACTGACTGATGTCTTCAATGACTTCAATATGATGTTCGTCCAATGTGATTCCATGCACAGAACTCGACAAACCCAGAGAAAAGCGAGCTGCCCACTTTTCCATTGTCTAGAAAAGGGGTCAAATTGAGTCCTGTATATCTATAAACACCAATTACTTGTCTGTTGTTCTTTTCAATCATTGGGTTATGCCAAGTCAGGAACTCCCTGAGCCCTAGTCCAAGAGGGGCCCTGTCTGGCAATATGACCGCTGATTCGGCATCCCAGCGTTCATTAGTTTTGAAGTAGAACACCGTCTGTTCCTTGCCATAGAATGCTCGATAGACCGAATTGCACAGGATGATCGGTTTACGAAGGAAGTCAAGTAGAGTATAAGTGTCTGCTTGGACTAATCCTTTACCGAGCTTAAGGCGAAAAAAGCTCTTAGAGCCATAACGACGAGCGAAACTGCAACCTGGACCAAGTTCAGCTGGGTTAAGCTCTATCTTATAATCGGCAAGAGATAAGTCCTTCCGGTCCGCCGAAACTCGCTTGAGACTTGCGGTGAAGTGAATTGTTCCTCCTGTTTCATTGACTCGTTCATGATTAACATCTTCAGCATGAAACTCTTCTTCTTTAATGAATTCTCTCCAGGGGTCCTGAACGACATTGAACGCAATTATTTTCAAGTGGGGAGCAGCGCCTTACTGATGCAATCCTTTCAGCACTACTCCTGTTAGTGAATAAAACATCTCAAGGAGATAGAGGATAGGATAAGTAAGTTGAGGGAATTACTTCCGAGGGCGATGACCTTACCTCCATTGTCTCCGCTGAGAAATACGTCGTGTACTTTTCTTACACATTCTGAATGCGGATTTCCGGAATAACCTGAAGGTCGGAGTAAGTCAATCTCTTCGAATTTAATTGCTCTTCCACCGGTTATAGTATTCCAGGATAGAATGTCTTTAGAGACCAAACGAGCAAGCTCCCACTGGCCGCTGTATGGTATTTTTTTGTTTTCGATCAGTCGTTGGATAAAGTAAGGAGGCGACTTGGGACCTGTCAAATATAAAAATCCAACGGAGTCTGGAGGAAGTCTTACGAGATTGATATAAGGAATATCTGGGATGATGCGGGACTTCTTAGTAGATGGAGCATTTTCGCAAGTTTCAATAGATGCCTGTTCAGATTTCCGCTTCAAACCTTGGTCAGGGTGCGAACCAAAATCAGATACACTAGATAATGATGTAGGAGGAGTGTTGGGTTGAGAGTCATCTTGATTCGTGTCGTCGTGATCAGTGTCGATCCCTAGATATCGTTGGTAGCAAAAAACATATATTTCCACAAACACTCACTTGCAGCCTCAATCCAGAAATTAGGTTTGGTATCAAAACACTATTTTATAGGTAATGGCGGTGGTACGGGAGTGAGGAAGGAAAAGATACCTGAGATAGGGGAGTTAAAGGGGAATCACACGTTATCGGGAAGTCTGATGTACTGCTGCCTAGCAAAAAGGACACTTTCAGACGTGAATGAGCAGAAGGCACGAGGAAATCTAATACCTGACGCGTCCTCCCCGATGTTTGTGGGTATATTGATTGTCAGGCTCATTTCTTTTGTCATCGATCGCGATCAAATAGCTAGAGGCGTTAGTGACGAAAGGAATGAAAGCAGTGTTAATCTGTCAGAAAAACAAGTAGAAACAGTGATGGTTCAATTGAACATATCGAAAGTAAGGAAGTCGTGGTCCTCATTTGGAACACGTGAATGCAACATGGCTCTTTGATTGATGCATTCTGCTATAGTTCATCCATGGATCAACCGCAGGTGATATCATCCGTTGATCTCCCAATTTATTGATGGGAGAAATGTTGAACGGAACCGATGCACACATATGGGCTTAGAAGGAAGGTTGGAAATTAGGCTATGGATCGGGCAGGACAGGACACAGGTGCTAAGTGAGAACTTAATGAACAGCAGTGAAGTTGGCGGATAGCTCAGCCAAAGACAAATAGTCCAGACACTGATAGGGCCCACCACGAGTGACCCACGGGTAGTCACATCCCCACCCGTACCCGCTGTCTACCCCATCAAACGGGTCACCCGTATGTAAAGGGACGGGTAAACAACACAAAATACGGGTATCAACCACGTGATGTCATAGGCAATCCTTCAGCGAAGAAAAAACTCAGGACGTCTTGTTGATACAGTCGTATGCGCGTCACGCTGCTAATCTTCGTTATGTTGACGCCGCTCTAGTTTGATCGCTTGTCTGAACCCACCACATGCATGTTCTGCGTTTCTTGGTCCTCACGATGACACATCCAGACAGGAAGACGATGCGATACAGGTAGAAGCTGCACATGCTATAGCGTTATTGGCTAGCTCTGAGGAAGCGCTGTCGACGCTACTCGACCACAAGGCACCTCATGGATGGCCGATATCGCGGGGCCATCCCAGTCTCAAGCCCAACAAGTCAAAAATTCGCAGTTGGACGAAGGACGGTCTTAGTTACCTGTTTCAGGTGTGAAACATGAGAATGTCCTTTCAGTAATTTACACGACTTACCTGCGCACAAACAGTCTCTCGATATGAAATTCTTTTTCTAATTCTGTTACAGCGTAATTCACGTCGTGTGAGGTAGTACAATCAACAGCGCTCATCCGATCGATGAATCGCATATTAGGGCAGTCATTAACCTTGTAAACAGCCTGATTGCATTTTCTTCCCCAGAGAGTACACCTCGGCAGATAAAAGCATGTTCCATCCTTTGTAAGTTGGGAGAGACTGTTCGCCCTTGGGCAGCACTGATTTGTCACAGATTACTTGATTGCAGATGATTCTCTATGTAGTGCTGCGTTTTACCGTGGCTGTCTGGAGAAGTTCACAACGATCGTTCGGGACAGCACGCTCGAAGATAATAGAAGTGAGTGAGGTAGAGAGTGTTTATCTGTTACGTGAGGTAAAGTCATAGATTCTCTGGATAGGACAGCTCCTGTGACATAGATTTTAGTCAGCCTTGATTGTTGTCAATGCAATTTCACTTTTCGACAATGAAATACGCAGAGCCATTACCGACGAGCTCTACTTCATCCCCTTCATTCATACCTGTTTATTTCACCAACACGTTGGTGTACGTTACGCTGCATGTCAATGCGTGCGAGCGTTAAGCAGGACTGTTACCGTCTTGAGGACCAGTATTATTGATAGCGGTCTTGGTACGGCTATCTTAACCATCTTCAAGAAGCGAGAAGAAGATGCAAACGCACTCAATGCGGCACTATCAGCAGTATGCAATATTGTCACCGATTTTTCACCGTTGCAACCTGTATGTTCTCATTACTCTCTCTTTATATTTTGCTGACTTGGGTGTGGAGATATATCTCAAACAAGGTTTGATGGAAAGGCTACGAGAATGATTGTTGCTCGGTGATCCAGCGCTCAAGCTAGGAGCCTTGTGGGCTGTTTAGAAAATCAACGACAGAAACAAAACGTAGCGTGATGTGCCAGCTTGGCTGGGATCGAGTTATAGAGTGCGCTTCTATCAATATCTGATCTGTGCTCACGATGTACATTAGATATTTACAACAGTCCTATCGATGTTCAAGAACAAATATTTAGCATCCTTAGGAATGTGGCGGAATCACCCGAGGGAATTGATATGATTTTCAAAAATATTCCGATGGAGACACCCTTGGTTCACATCACCAGTGCCAGTACATCCTCATCGGATGATGCCGTACTCCAAGCAACCTATCTCCTCGCCAATCTCATCAATGGCAGCAAATTGCAGCAAAACCAGATAGCCTCTCGTCCCCAACTTCTCAATAACCTGCGGACATGCTTAGCTGAAGGGAAAAATGAAATCAAGAGGCCCATTACCTCGTGCATATACCAACTTGCGTAGAACTCCAAAGGTCGGTGAGTGATCATCGAAGCTGGTACCATCTCAACGTTGCGGCACTTGTGTGAATGGCCTAACCCGGGGGTACCACCTTCCTCGCCGATATCTGTTGGTTCGATTGGAGGTGGGTTGAGTAGTCGAGGGATGAGTCCGGGAGGTAGGAACTGGAGTTCGACGACGGGTATGAGTATAGGAGGGAGTGATAGTTTATCTCATGCTCATTGGGGTGGATCGTCACATGTGCTTCCTCATTACTCTTATGGAGGTTTTCATCATCATCATGCTCATGTTCATGCTCATTCGAGTATCTATCAGCCTCATTCGGCGGCGATGGAAGATGATAAATAAGTCATACAAAATGCGAGGGCAGCGTTGGATCGGTTAGATACGTATGTTTGATTATCTGGGATTTTGTAATTTCGAGTTCTATTTCTGTCATTTTGACGTGGATCTCTAAATCGAACTCATCCAAGCAGGTATGTATGTTCTTGCTTTTTCTAATCAAAGCCTTGGTTTTATCAATACTTTCGGGCCAAGACTTTCCACTGAGGCCTCAAGAGCTTTATGTTGATCAGGACGCGGTTGGTTCAAATACATGCATTCAAGTATAGACCCATAATTGCTAACATACAGGAGTAGAATCCACGAAGAGACAAAAATAACAATTTATCCAATTTTTACAACTGCGCCTTTTGGTATTGAGCTCAACACCATCCGCTATAGCAAGATTTAGCATCAATTGCTCGTCAGAAAATCGCTAGGCCACTGCCTCCTAATCTGAATTTTCAAATAGTCCTTTGCAAGCTTGACACTCTTCTCTTGTACATTCGGGGACCAGCTTTCGCACACCCGCATACCGTACTTGACCCATTGCCACAGCTGAACTCGAGTAATTTCAGCGGTCGTGGCATCTTTCATGAGATAGTTGAGTGGGATACAACCATTGTCATCGACCCAGGCCGCAGTGTAGGCAAGACAAGTCAAGACGTTTTCACGGATGCCGTCTATGGTAATCTTTCCCGGTACCTCCGTGCTGAGAAGATCAGCAGCTGCAATTCTGACACCTTGATGTAAATTATGATACTGAGGGGTGAAGTTCAACTGGATTATTTTGAAAGAGAAGTGTCATACCTGGTTAGGTCCAAGTATGACCTATTCTCTACCCTGAGGGTAAACCCTACCCTTTCTATTAGGTCAAGGGTAGAGTCGAGGGTAGACTTTTGCTACCCTTACCCCACCCTTACCCTTACCCTTACTCTAGGATACCCTACCCCTGGTGGGCCCTAGACACTCAGCAGTAGCCCTCAGCCCTCAGTGTCTACTGTAGAGGTGACACTGAAGTTGGTCTCCTGTTATCCCTTTCTATTATCCATGTTACTCGCAATGCCATGTAGTCTATATTTCTCTGTTGGGTATTAAATATAGTTGTCTACCATAGAGGTAACACTGAGTCTATATTTCTCTATTAATAAAGAGCAGATCTTGTGAGGATAGACTTTTGTTCAAATTTCAAGCAGACAGACTAAATAAAGCAACCTTTACGGTTGAAAAAAGCCTACAAATGACATAAAGTGTCCCAAATACAGCCTGAAAAATCGTAGTGGGAGTGAACAGTGAAATGATGAAAACTGGTTTTGCAGAAAGGGTGAGATGTAAAAATTTACGGGAGGGATTGTAAAGCAAGGATGCAGAGAGTGACAGAGTTGTACAAAACGTACAGTTAACAACAAATTAAATTGCAGTGCAACCAATGAGAGGAGTGAAGCACAACACGCCATGAAGCTAGTCCTAAGTAAAATCATGTTTTATGGTGAACAGCCCACGTGTGAAGAAAAGGAGAATACATGAAAGTAGCCAATTTGTGAGTTCGATAAGTCCGATGAAGTCTATGCCCGAGTCAATCTCTTTATCCCAATCTCTCCCTATGAGATCTCCTCGGGACCGAAGTCTTTATGGATGGGTTCAAACCTGTTGAGTGCGTATGTGCTGACATGGGCATCACCGTGGGCAAGTGGCCCCATTGGGTTGGTAATGCAGTCCAAGGATTCGGCGATTGGGGATGCTGAATATCTTGTACACCTTGCGAATGTGGTGTTGAAATGCGGCCGCGAGATAAAGAACTGGACTGTGAGTGGGTAGCAGAACCACGATTCGTGTCAGGTACCGGCATGCTAGCCCGTCGTGTATTGGGACTATATGACCTCAAATATGTTGGTCCCGAGTCAATCGAGTTGAATGAAGTGCTAGGTGAAAGAGAAACAGAACCTTTGCGCCGTCCTGGTGGTTGTCGGGAATGGATGATATGATCACTGCTCGAATTTGGCGAAGCACCACGTAGAGAACCAAGGGAGGTAGAGCGACCTGGAGAAGAGGTTCGAGAATATCGTCCGTGTTGATGCTTCATAAACGGGGCAGAAGGGGGGAGTAAAACAAAATTGTTCATAGTCTCCGGCGTTGAAAAGTTGGGGGCCTGAGATGGAGGATTGCTGTGAAAGCTCTGATTACTGCCGGATCGCATTGGATACGGGTTGGCCCAATCAGGAAACGATCGAGTGAAGTTGTTAGACATGACTGAGGGGCGTTTGTTGTTAACCCACCCATCCTCAGATGAGCTGGAGTACATGGAGCCAGGGCGAGATTGATAATTATGACTACTGGCACTACCGCCAGGAGAGTAACCACCGCTACGGTAGCTGGAAGTCTCAGGGGTATAAATGTGGGAGGGAGAAAGAGCTGAATCAGATGCATCTCTCCGCAGGATTGAGGTTGTTGAACTGGTGTGTTGAGGTATAAATGAGTTTCTTTGTGGTTCGTGAGGCCGATTGCGTTCCAATTCCCTCAGAGACGTGGTATTGTCCGACTTCAATCCCGGTATGATCCCTGCTCGCTGACTCTCTCGCCTGAGCCGAGTTGAGGCAACAAGTTCCGCGTATTGTCGTTGCTCCATCACCTTCTTTTCTTTTGCCTTTTCTAATCTTCTCTGCTCCTGTGCCAAAGCCTCTGTTTCTTGTCTACGCCTGTCTTGCTCTTGTTCCACCAACCTCTTCCGTTGTTCTGCTCTGAGAAAAATTGCCTTTTCTTCCTGTTTCTTCTTCTGCCGAACAAGATGCAATGGTGCCTTGTCCTCCGAGTCTTCTTCTGCAAAACGTACCACGCGTTTCACTGGAGCAGCAGCGGGAGTTGAAGGCGCACCTGGGAGCAGCTGCAAAGTCATTGAGGTAATCACACCGGAAACGGGTGGGAGAACAGTAGACTGCGACATTGAATCGGACAATGACACATCTGACTTGCGTTGGTTGCGCAGTGGTGATGGAGATGGCAAGTAAGAGGTTCGAGGATGTACGGCTGACAAAAGTGGTCAACATACCTTAAAAAAAGGTATTTGGGTATTACTTACGAGGGTAGAAAGTAAGATCAGCACCAGTCTCAGAGGGTGGTGGTTTTTCTGTTAATAGATCTTGCAATATTGGGATCCTATGAGTATCCTGTGAAGATTCGGAAGGTGGCAACGAGGGATCAAAGTCGGGATCGACCATTGCGTCCAATAACTCGGAGTACTCAAGAGCAGCGACCGCTAACGAACCAACCACAGGAGTTTGTCTGACACCGTCTCGAGAAGGGAGGAAGACAGAGAACCGATCCTCAAAACATGGTCGAGATATCCACCGTCGTATGCCAGGGCTAGCAAAAAAGATTTGTGCTGATTTTGGAGGATGTATGACTTCGTGACTGGGGAGGTCGAGAGCAGGAAGAGGTACTGGAGTATTTCTCAAAGAGAATGGCAGAATTTCCTTTGCATCATCAGCAGATAAATCTTGCAAACGTTTGAGTAACTGCCGTTTGAGCATGTCGTGCCGCATGTCAAACACTGGAGTCGGTCGCAGCCGATTGCATGAACGAGGAAAGAGATATTCGGGGGATTGCTGGAGGAAGGGAGTTCCAGACAAAGGAGGATTGATGTCATTGTTGATTAATATCTCAAGGTTGTGACGAGCCCTTTCTGGGGAAGCCACAAACCTGGGCTTGCTAATCGAAGAACGGATAGACTGGTCATTGTCTGAATCCTCTACGGGCTCGTCTTCTATGTTACCTGAATCTTTGCGCACTGGATGCCTTGTCCTGGGATCGGACAACTGCAATGTGGGCGGGCGCTCGTCTCGATCCCAGCCTCCAAGGTTTGGAAAGCCGGAAAGCGGAGGTGGATCTGGCTCCGGGCGCTTTCCACCAAGCCAATTCTTCCACGATCGCCTGGTGGGTTTCCCAGCCACGGAAGTGGGCTGAGAGTCTTCCTCGGGGGTAGGCAGACTCAGACTTGTGGAGCCACTGGACGAGCTTGAAGACTGTGGATGGTCGCTGGCAAAGCTGAGCTGAGGGGTTGAGACGGTAGAAGATGACGCGTGAAGGGAGGGAGGGGTGAGCAGAAGGCGCAGGTGCTTGTTGGACGACTGTGGGTGGTCGGATGGGCTGGACCTATCATGCTTTGAGGAAAAGACGGCAGCAAGGCGACGCATTAGCTGTGCCGTAAAATATCAGGGGGACATGCAGGAAGCTCAGACAGATATCTTGCTGGCCACAACGAGCTCACGAGACACCTCAGGTTCAGACAGAAAGTGGGAGCGAGGACAGATCCCACACAAAATCACGAAAAAATGAATCACGTGTTCGCTAATTCTATTCTACTGCACTACTATTCTCTCGCCGCTTCTCCTCCCACCACCGCACAATCCGCCTTTCATAGTATTCCACAACCCCACCCAGATAGTCTTCTCCTATCCGGATGCACTTCGCTGCACGTCCGATTACAGTCCTCAGCTCCTCCGCCAGCGTTCCAAGTACATCGCGCGATCTCCATATGGCATAGTCCTCAGAAGGACGAAGACATTTCGGCCTGCACCCGTCAGTCAATGTTGTGGCTGGCACCGCCCCCCGCAATGGTTTCACCTCTAATGGTCGGTGACATGAGGTACCAACATTTACAGGGAAGTGGCTCGTCGCAATGACGTCATCCAATCCTTAATGGATAGAATCCATCAGTCAATTTTTTTGCTTTTGGAATAAACTTACCCTTTTCTGTGCCTAAAAGAGCATGCTCGCAGAAGTCCAGATAGTCATCGACAAGACTTCCGCCCAGATCGCCGACCACCCTATTCCTCTTCTGAACCCCAGCTTGTAATTATGGTCAGAATCGCTTACAATTCATTTTCAGAGCTAAATAGAACATCTTTCGCGGCCGCATCAAAACCGTCTTGCTCCTTGAGCCTTGCGACCCATTGGTCAGCCTGCGGAAGTGCCAGCGCCGGGTCTCCTGCATTGTTAGGGTATCTGCATGACAAAGGTTATACTTGAGCCGATGTCCAGAGAGTTGAAGTCGCCGGTACCTCGGTTTCCCATCTAATCCATAGGTCATCTTAAGTACTATGATCATAGAAGCCATCAGCGCCACTTCTGGAGGAATATTGTCATATTTGTAATTTTTCGGGTCTCTTGACTTGACACGTCTCAATTCAGGTGCAAGAGAGGGGTGTAGAGTAAGCGGTAGTTTGAGAATGTGGGCAATCCGCTTCACTAGGACATATAAAGCAGCTGGATTGTGTTCCTTCATAGTGAAAGCCAATCAAAAAAGCAGATGATAGGAAACGCACGCGTTCCATTCATGTCTTGCGTCAGTCGCCAGAGAAGAGGAGCTGCGTTACATTCGGGGGTGAATATACCATAAGTCGTACATATTCGCTTAGCTAGTCGGCCCGCCAATTTGTGAACCAACAACGTAGCAGGAACGTGCTGTTTGACATATATTAATTCTAAAGACTGGTGACACGAGGCTGAGAAGACATACGCGGGGAGATAGTGCCCGGATATTGTGCTTTGTGAGATGAATCACCATATTTGAGGGAAGCAAGCGAACAGGGTCCAGATAGGGGAGCTCATATGATTCGATGATTCTGTAGCCAGATGAATAGATCATAGCAACATGTTGGTTAGGAACAAACCTGGCAAGGTCTTTATACAGGACTGGAATGCGTAACTGCCAGAGTGCAACCGTAATCACAGCAAGAGTACTTGCTGGTCCTACAATTGTCCTCGTCCATCCCCGCTCATCCATATGTATTCTTTCCGGAATCAGAGTGGAATCGTTTGGATTACCTTCATCAGATGAATTAGAAATCTCAGAATTCTGGCGAAGGAGCTCCTCCATCTCAGAATTGTCTTCAGTTTCGGATTTCTTCTCCTCCCCTGCATCTTCTTGATCCCCACCGTTGTCAATTGAGGGTCCAGGACCGGTATCAGGAGTGCTGACGTTAGCCACCTGGTGCTTCAGATTGCCCTGAGATTGATTTCGATCACTTCTATCCTGTCCTTGTAGGTGGAACCAAGGTTCTGGAGGAGGGGTGTCTTTCATCAAAGAAAGGTGTAAGCTCCAAATGTCACGGCAAACGGTCTGCTTTTTCCGTTAGAGAAAGAGGAGTGCGACCAGATATTGGATTTTGCACCTCAAACTCAGGAGGCAGATTCCAGAGCTTTTGCATGGCTTCTACCTGCATGCGGAGTAGGTGTTGCTGACATAGAAAATAGTGATAGCGACCCCGGGCACCATGATACACTTGTTCGATCGATATCCTGGTCTGTACAATAAAGGTAGGAACATATCCTGCGAATTTGCAGTGATTCTTCGCACCTTTTGCTTCAGTGTATTCTTCATTTTTCGTTTATGCATGACATGCCCGGCATCGTAGTCGACTTCATTCGTCTCATTTCTGTAATTCTAGATCTATAAATTAATTTCCACTCATAATGAAACGTCATCTCACCTGTAAGACATGCCCTTCACTACATGCAATCAGTCCGCTCGAGGAGTCTTTATGCCATTGCTTCGAACTACAAGTGGGGCATCGTCGTCTAGGGCCCATGTTCCAAAAATGATCAAGTAAGAGACCAACGCCTTGAAAATAAGTGGACCGAGTCAAGCCTCCAACACTCCAAATGTGTTATATTCCCACGGACGACTTATTGATGCCAGCTCCTCAACGCGATAGAAAACTGGCAACTTCATTCTTCTTTTTGTAACTTGCTCTCGGAAAAGTCGACTGTCTCTCAATGAGACTCTATTTCCTATTTGCACTCTTGTCCGTTCTGGCAACGGTTGCTATCGCGTAAGTCACCAAAGTCCGACATCATACCCGCCTATGTTTACCACTGTACAGATGGGAAAAGGTCCCCTCGAAAACGTCTTTATTATTCATTTCACCGAGACTTACTTTCATCTGCAGGAGGACTATGAGATCTTTGATCTTGTTGGCGCTTTAGAAAATGCAGAAGGCAAAGGAACGACGTTCTATTCCTGGTTGGGTGTAACATCCACGGCAACTACCTCTGAAATCGCGAAGGCATATCGAAAGCTCAGCATCAAGTTACAGTAAGTGTCAAGGATGAAATATGTTTCTTAACACAGCTTAGGCTCTCTCTCCTCGTAGCCCTGATAAAAACCCTGGCATTAAGGGTGCTCATGAACGTTTCGCACGTCTAGGCATCGTCTCCAATATTTTGAGAAACAAGGAAAGCCGAAGAAGGTTGGCAGTTCACTTGGTTATCCTCTTTGACTCTCTTCACATCTTCTCAGGTATGATTTCTTCTATAAAAACGGCGTCCCGAGATGGCGGGGTACAGGATATTACTACTCGCGTTTCAGACCCGGACTTGGAGTGAGTGTCAGCCATGAACCCCAAATCCGCTATCCTGATAGAGATGACTAGACCGTCCTCGTATTTCTGACACTGTTTACCTCGGGTCTACAGCTGCTGGTCCAGAGAATCAATTATAATAAGGATCTGGCAAGAATTAAACTCATTACAGACCGAGCACGACGTGCTGCCTGGGGACCAAAAATGACTCCTTTAACAGGTCAACGCAAAGTCCGCGTCAACCTTGGAGAACAATTTGACGAGGTCGGCTTGGCTGAAAACAATAAGTGGATAGAAATGGTTGTTGAGGGTTCGGATGTGTACCTCGTGAGCCTTCTATTCTATTATTTTGTTCATCCTCAGGAACATTTTTCAGTTCAACGACGATGGAACATTACATCCTATAGATAGCTCTACTGCCACACAACCTTCAATCGACAACACGTGGTTTTTCGCGCTCGTGAAAGACCTTTTCATCAAACTGACTTCTAAGCAAGAGGAAGACACAAAACCATATGTTATTGACGAGTCCGAATCAGATGATACTTCGTCTATTGGGACCTCTGGAGGCACAGGAAGTGAAGTAAACATTCCCCAGGAGAATAATGGTAAAGGCGATACTCTAACAATACGGAGTTTACCAGTGGAGAAATCTGGGGGAAGAAGAAGAAGGAAAGTAAACAAGAGGCGTTAGTCCCTTCCCATGGGTTTGTTGCATCACCATTGCGCCGAAAGTCTCAATTCGGCATTTAACACCTTCGATACTAAAATTACGCTGCCTAGTGGATTGTAATCGTGGTTCCAGACAGATGCATACTGCTTCCTTGAAGCTTAGCAGATCATCTTTAATCTCAACCAATGCCTGTCCTGTTTTTCAAAGGGAGCACTATTTCCTCGATTGACATAGAAGCAATGCTTCCATAATCTTTTCTCCTTGGATCTTAAGCTTCGCGGGCCCCCAAGGCTTCGATAGTCTAATCACAGTATCGAAGATGGTCCTGGAAGTATGCTGAAGACGATTGAAATACATGCTATAGGAGAACGGTGGAGAAGTTATCGGTATGGGTCTTTATCGAAAGATAACACCCGTCGATAATGGAACAGTGAGTTTATTGACACCTTGGCCATCAGAGCCTTTAAAGTTAGGTGAAGGTATCCGAGACAGCAAGCAACTCCCACCTAAGATTGATCTACAGCCTGAATAGAAGCAGGGACCTAAGTTTACTGATCTTATGTAGTACCTGCTGATCGAGGCTATAACCTTGAGGCTTCACGGCATGCTCTGAAGCTCTGAAGAGTAGGGCAAACCAGGTGGTTGGTACTGAATACGAATATCCTATGCGATATGAACAAACACTATATTGAGTAGCGACAGTTGGCACCTTCATGAGACATACCCTAAATGTAGAATTCCGATCCGACCAGCCTGTGTGCTCCAAGAACATCCACGCCTGTCCAAATTCAGAGACAATGGACATTGGACATTGGAAACCAACCAGACTACGATTGTCAGTATCCGCTAGCAAACTAAGATTTCCCAGCTACCCCATCAACCCGTCGACTAGCAGGATGATTGACAGCTATTACCATCCTGCTCAACTTCTTTTGGCACTCTCTTTAAAACAAGAAAGGTCATTCTCGACGAGACCCTTTCCCGCAGATTGGCAGGAGCAAAAGACCTTTCATGATGCTCCCCATCTCGTGCATCTCTCCCCATACCATTTGCAGCTGTCGATCCATTCCCCGGAATCGAATTTGAAACTCTTCGCCGTGTTTCCTTGTGAGAACACCGGGGGCAGAGAACCCCGTTTTTCATTTGCCGATCCATGAATTCAAAAGGAAGCGATCTGATTTCAGTGCCGCCGTGATAGAATCCAGCATCTAGCTTGGGCTTCAGGATAACCTTTTGCTGTGGGGGTTGCGCTACTCACACCTAAATTAGCAAATATCAGCAGACCTCTAACCTGTATGCACAGTCAGTATACACAGACATTGAAACTATTTTGAAACTATTTTTCATGTTGTGTTCCAACATTCAATCAGATTATAAGTAAGTGCCCATCGTCAACAGCCATGTAAAGCTGGAGGATTTTGTATCATAGCTATGAAGGATTTGACGTATCAGTTGACGTAAAGGGCTTTCCCGCCACCTTCTCGCCAGGATAAACAGAATGTAAGAATTTGTTGATACCAGTAGGGTCTGAACGGCTTGGAGAGAGAAAGAGGCAATCAAGACTCTCTCTATACGGTTGCATGACACCCGCTTGTCAGATCTCTGCATATGAAGGGGGCTTGCATCAGTTAGAAAGTCTTTCTGTTCGCATGATTAGTCAATCCGAGGCCTGTATCCGAGTTTGCATATAAGCATCCCCCTCATTCATTGTTCACCTTCTATGCTGTAGACTTGAGAGCTCGAACTAGTGAAGGGAACCATACTGGTACATCATCACAACGTTTAATAGTACTATCATCGCTTGGCACTCTTCTAAAGGTGTATCCCCTCTCCTTCGTAGTCCACAGCAGGTCTGGTATCCTGACTTGCAGTCGCCCTCGGAGTCTCAGGAAGATTAACGGTCTGGACCGTATTTACACTCGAGAAGGCAACCGGTGCATAATGACCACTGTCGACGACACCCTTCTCCTGCAATGCGAGCCTGAGTATGGATATTCGCTCAGTCTGTGATCCACTATGCATGTTAGGTGAGATGCATGGAGAAAATACAAAACAGTTTACATCACAACTTCGTTTTCGTCTAGCGCCCTCCGGACTTCTGGATCAGCCGTTTCTGGGATTTCTGTGGATTGATAGTCTCGTAACATTTCTTGAGTCTCTCGCAGGTGCTTCAGGGAGTTGAGAAGACGCGCAATTTCTGGATGGAATTATGAGCTATAAGGACACGGCTTCCGCTCGACTTTACCCTCAGTGATCACAGATACATCGAGACTGATAGCCTGTGTGAGAGTGAACGGCTGCGCATAACGAGGCTGATAATTCATTGGTAAAGTTGGCATCAACCTGCGTGCGAAATTTAATCTAAATTTGGTTTACTACTTAAAGACTTCTGGCCAGACTTCGCGAAGCTGCTCTAGTGTGCTGATTTCAAGTATGTTGGCATGATCCCTCACAGGGTCAAGCGGTTCACTTCCAATCTGCTTCGTGACACCACCTTCCACCACCTCAAGTCCCTTCTCGCGAAAATGGACACATTTGTACCAGCCCTGAGCGATGGCACCATCAATGTTTCCCCGATTGTCGTCAATGAAATAACATTTAGAAGGATCGGTGACACCGGCTTGTTTCATTGCCTGAGTTCTTGATTAATACTAGATGCATGTGGTACCCGGGTACATAACCTACCAGCTGATAAAATTCTGCCTCTGGCTTACATGAAAAATCCTCGATGGTATAGTCACAGTACACAATCCCTTCGACAAGGTCCCTTAATTTCAATATTTGCAAGACCCTCTCTGCATGCTAGTAAAGCTGAGAGAAGCATAATAATCAAGGGCTAAAAGCACGCACCGGCTTATATGCATTTGTCAATGCCCAAACTCGAGCCTTGGAGCGGTCAATGTCCTCAAAGACCTTACGTACAGCCGGATTATAGGAGATCATGTCTTCGAGGGGCAGCGAACCATCGCACTTGCGGTCAAAATCTAGTGCATCTAGAAGATACATTCCACTCAGCCCAGGCTCTGGACCATACGCTAGTTGCATTACCAACGGCGTGATGACGTTTGAGTCCGCGTAGGGCCAGTCCATACTGAGAGTAGTATCGGTGATGTAGCACGGCAGCTTCTTCATGACTGAGACCGATGTTGACAAAGTAATCTAAATTGTCACTGAGCAAGAACATGGTAAGAAAATCCTGTGTTGGGCTCAAGTAGCTCACTGTGGATCTTCTTGCCCATCGCCTGTGAGATCATGGAACTGGCCGAGTAAAGCGTATTGTCAATGTCAAACCAGACCACGATCCTTGCATCTAGGAGCTCTTTTCAGTGTAAAGACGCGTAGTTCTGCACTGTACAGACCTGTCTGCGAGTTCTGCTCGGTCATGGTGATCAGGAAACGTTCCACCTAATAAGCATTCCTTATGTAATCACATGTCCTCAAAATGCAACATTTCAAAGCATGCTTGAGAGGTGAAAGAGCTAACATGAAGACCCGTAGGCTCGTGGCCGGTATAGTTGCATATGCATGTGAGAGTGTCGGGCTCTGACTGTTCGTAACCATAGGATAGGGGTTGGTGGGATCGGGTATTTAGTGATGACTTCAAAGGCTGTCAAGTCTATCGCATACTTGTAGAGCACTTGTTCAGGGTTCACCAGAGAAGTAGAGGTGATTGGTAACAGTTTGGATCATGAAGTGGTGTTGACCCATAGGACGGTAATAGATCATCTCAAGAAAATGAAGGCGAATAGTTGTAGTTTTTATTCAAAGGTGTTGGAATAAAAATAAGTATTTCATCTCTCAATTATGTTTCGGATTAGTATATAAGTAGTGTGCTTTGTATTCACTATCCGTTTGTAACCTTCTCCGATCGTATTTCAACAGTGCTCATGTGCGGTTGGTTTCGAGATAGTGGATGATATTTTTTTTACGGTAAGACAAAGACATGCTGACAGGTATCGTGCTACCCGTTTCATATCTCTGGAGTATTGGCAACCCCGTGGTTATCATAAATATAGTGTCAGCTTGAAATGATGGGATCAATATCATTCTGATCCTTCCGGCATTCTCCGTCAGAACTGTGTAGCTTTACAGCCACCCGATGCGCTGCACTTGACTAGTATCCTATATCGGTATCGGCTCGAAGACCTCAAGAACAAGGTATGATGTCCGGTCAGCATTATCAGAATGTATGGCGACTGATTACAGGTTTTAGATGGCCAGAAGCAAGGAACTCGCACCCGGAATTGGAAGCCTCAGCCGCTCCCAGCTCTTCGCCAAGCGTGGCCTGTTCAAGGGTCCCAAGAAGTCCGAAAAAGCTGTTGCTGAGGAGCCTGCGACAGTTCTTGAAAAGACTGTAGGTGGTGCAAATAATGGAGGCCAGCGTCTTGTTCCTGTGCACAAAGCGCCTCGCTACTATCCCGCAGAAGATGTACGCCAGCCTAAGAAGAGCCGAAAGTCTCATAAACCCCCTACTCTCCGCTCCTCCATCACTCCTGGGACTGTGTTGATCCTGTTAGCTGGTCGTTACCGTGGAAAGAGGGTTGTTTTCTTGAAGCAGTTGTCGAGTGGACTGTTGTTAGTGACTGGTCCTTACAAGATCAATGGTGTGCCCCTTCGACGGGTCAACCAAGCCTATGTCATTGCCACTTCGACCAAGGTTGAGCTGGAAGAGCTGACGGTATGTGCTTGGCCGACTTGACGTTGTTGATGGCTGGAATAAACGTGACAGGTTGATGAGAAAATCAATGATGCCTACTTTGGCAGGGTTGCAGTGAAGGGTGTGCACTCGGCAGAGGAGGAATTCTTTGAGAATGGAAAGTCCAAGGCGAAGGAGGCGTTCCCGGCTTCCAAGGCAGCTGACCAGAGGGTGGTGGATGAAGCAGTTATTGCTGCTGTGAAGAAGACACCAGAACTTGGCAAGTACCTCAGATCGAGCTGGGGCTTGTCGAAAAACCAGTACCCTCATGAGCTCAAGTTCTGATGAAGGGTCTGTAGGATAATATACACAGCGAGTACCATACAGTTTATGATTGAATGATTTCATCTGGGTGAGGTCACGCGCAGGACATGTTTAGATGTTTGCTCTTCGCAGTCATGCTGTTGTTCGTCGGCGGACGCACGAGAGATGTTTTTGGGCCGAGTTCTATCAACACCTGACTCCCGCAACTAATGAATTTCTTGACCTGGCCAGTGCACTCCCCTTTCCCCCGGCTTTTCCTCCTTATGCCTCCACCGTCCTCCTCGGAACCGTTCTCCTGCGCCTCGCCTTTCTGCCGACTGTCATATGGGTAAGTCTCCAGGAGACTCACAGGCGGCACAGCGTTCATGTCCTGCCAGAGTCGTCGCAAGGTTCTCAAGTTGGAACAAGCTCAGAAGGACGTCGGCAAGTTGCTTCCAGTCTTTCAGCGTCAAGAGTTCCAGGCCATGCAGAAACAAGGGATTCGCGGGCACAAGCAGTTCCTCATCGACACACATCGCGAACGCGTCAATGCCGTCGTATGTTGGTCAGGTCCTCTCCACTCAGCTGCTGACTCTCCATTCAGATGACTCAAAAATTCAACCAGCTCATTCAGGAGCGTAATTGTGATCCCAAATGGACGATCCCCATTTCCGTCCTCGTCCAAGCACCCCCTTACATCGTGTTTTCCATCATTCTCTCCTGTGCAGCCGCCGATCCCCTCACCCCCTTCCGTTCTGAATCTTTCCTGACCCTCACGTCCCTTGCACATCCTGACCCTACAATGACAATGCCCATCGTCCTCGGCATCATAAGTATGGCAAACGTGGATACGCGGAATTGGTGGTTGACCCTGGCAGAGAGAGAGAGGGAGAAGAGGTTCCACGAGTGGAAGGCCACCAAAGCCGAGAGACAAGGAAAACCCTACATAAAGTCGCCTCTGAAGAGCATCATGAGAGGCTTGTCCATTGCGAGGATTGGACTCGCTATGCTTGTGCCTGGGGTGAGCTTGAGTATTCACTCTTGATCGGTCCAGGGTTGAGTTTCGTGTAGGGTGTGCAATTATATTGGGTCGCGTCAGCAGGGTGTGGTTTCGTGCAGACAATCGTCTTTGACTGGATCGACAGTCGGCGGAAGCAGCGTCAACTGGTACAAGAAGCACTTGCGGAAAAGCTGTCCGAAGCACGGACTACAAAACGTCTCAACAACTCTTCTTCAAAAAACTGGGCCTAATGTGAGTGGTATTCGGATATATTCCAGTGAGCCTAGCGGGATGAGGACAACGTGGAAATCGAAGGGAGCCTATCCCGTCAGGGTCTGGG
>Ga0153955_100005_pt1 | contig 146797 bp, 178 predicted proteins | sample TSFL039MetaG_FD_104744 | JGI IMG/M metagenome (GOLD analysis project Ga0153955, IMG submission 104744) | Attine ant fungus gardens microbial communities from Florida, USA - TSFL039 MetaG | ecosystem: Host-associated > Fungi > Mycelium > Unclassified | place: USA: Florida, Wekiwa Springs...
CATCCTCGAATGCCGCAGCATCTTGGTCAGTGAATGAAAAGTCATTTTGTAGTTCCTGTACTGAGCTGCCTTCGTTATTAAGAATATTCATTGAAGCAGTCATGCTTGATTCTACGGCCTCGCCGGCCTTCTCCCTGGAGTAAATGATGAGCGATGATACTCGATTGAATTGACGGTATACTGACCAGTAGTCATCGTCATTCTTTTTCCCCTTCTTTCCTTTGTTCTTTGGAGCCATATGTAGTATTTCTGAAAATGTACTTGACAGACAAATTAGGACCCGACGAGAGTACAGTAGTAAGTAAGAGGATAGTAATCACATCTATCACATCACGCATGGGCGGCTTCTCGGCCCGAGTACCTCATCACACCTCATCACTTCTCCGGAAGATGGGACTCCTAACAATTATCAGGAAAAACAGACAAAAGGAAAAGGAGATGAGATTTTTGTTTTTGTAAGTAGTTATTATCTCATATACCTATCATTAAGCCTATATCTCTTAGAGGCCTTGATAATGCAGGGAAAACCACGATCCTCAAGAAACTCAATGGCGAGGACATCATGAGTGTTAGCCCGACTCTTGGCTTCAATATCAAAACTTTTGCCTATGAAAAGTGAGTTTCGAGAGGCTTCTCTGCCGCAATCGCTTTGAACTCTGATGTTAGGTTTACCCTTAATATATGTAAGATTGCATCTTTGCCGCCCAGAGTTCCTCCTTGCCACTCCTTGGGGACAACCGTAACTGAGCGCTCAGCCTTCTTCTTCAGGGGATGTCGGTGGTCAGCGGACACTTCGACCATACTGGCGCAACTATTTTGAGCAAACTGATGCACTCGTGTGGGTCATCGACTCGAGCGATAAGATGAGAATGCGTGATTGTAGAGATGAATTGCGTAGCCTTTTGACAGAAGATGTGAGAGTCCTACATCCTCTTCTCACGCTCCGACTCTTTAGCCACCAACTCATATCGATAATCATGCCTCCTCAACAGCGACTAGCGGGAGCCTCTTTGCTTGTATTTGCCAACAAACAGGATTTGCAAGGATCAATGACAGACGCAGACATCCGTCAAGTAAGCCCATAGAAATCCTCTGCATCCCTGCTCTTTGACGAGCCAGCACTGAATTGTACCGTTACATCCTATAGGCTCTGGAACTAGACACTATTAAATCCCACAATTGGAGAATCTTGCCTTGCAGTGCGATCACCGGAGAGAACCTGGTGTCTGGTCTAGATTGGGTTGTTAAAGATGTTGCAAGCCGACTATACTATAGTTCCATCTCTACACAATATAGCGATCAGACAGCACCCGGTGTCACTGTGGCTTAATACGAGTCGACCGCATCTTTACGCTCTTTTAGGCTCCTCAACTAAACTAGGAGGTTTAAGTTCCTGGACCTTAAGAAGATTTTTCTTCGTTCTTCCGTTAAAGTTGGTTCTCAGCTTGCTTATCTGAACCCTTGAACAGTAGAACACCAGACAACGTAAGCGACACCTCGCGATTCATCCCCGCGAAAGGTTGAATGTTGGGGGAATTCAAGTGATGGACGCGGAATAGGAGAGTTCTGTCAGGACTCCAAAGTCTCTGAGGTTAAAATGATCGTTCTTAAAGTAAAATAAAATCCATATTTCCCCTGTGTTTGGTCCTCTTCATGACGCTGACACAATAGTAACTGCATTTTAGACCGATGTAAGCACTGAACATCTGTGCATGCTTTTCAACTCACTGGGCCCAAATCCTTTTATTTAGTCGTTGAACCAGTTCAATGGAGAGAATACCTCCCTCGACCCCGACCCGGTAAACTTCTGATCGAGGAATTTCTGAGTTTCCGAGTTCAGCTGCATTATGAGATTGGTCAATAACCGCCGGATATTTACAACATCTATCACTGTCTTTTGTTCCACTGTTCGTGCTGTGTCCGTGCCCATTCAAGTCTTGCGAGATCTCATCTCAGAGTAACAGTAATCATTGTTTCCGTGTCAGGGCCAAACGCAATGGCTAGACTCATGCAGGTGTCCAAAGGCCGAAATCTCATGGTTCAACGCTTATTTGGATCGACTGTAATCTCCAATAATCAACATCAACTTCATTCAGCCCCTATGTAGTAAACCACCAATGCCCAGGCAAGGGTCTGAGGTAGTGCAAGAAACTCATTCACGAACCTTAGAACAGACCTGTCGGATCTCACTTAAGTCTACTCTCGAACACAATAACCAAGTTTGTGGCCACCGAGAGACAAACACGAACACAACAGGCATTCTGAATTCGCGTGCATTAGTCTACGACAATTGAATCGTCGTTTTATGTCTATGTCATAAGCGTTATTGCCATGGACGACACATGAGCTCAATTCTAGAAGGAACACCTTGCGGATGTGGACTTAGGGTCGTAACGCTTAAGGATACGCGCTCGATCATTAGCGGACAAGTTAAATCCAGGTTTGACTGTGACAGACCGGTCAATTTTTCAATGGACTTCCTTTCAATATTAAAGCTCTACCAGTGAATTGGTAGTCGATGAGATGGCTTACATCGCTGAAATTCCCTCTTTAAGCTATGAAGGGTAGCTGGTTGCCTTGTATCTCAGCCCAATGTTCCGAGGATCCGATATCTAACTATGGCGATAAACACCTTCTAGTCTATTTCAGACACTGTCTATTAGAATTAGGGCTGCTATTTTACTTTATTCGTTTATTCGAAACATTCTATAAAAACAGCTTAACAATGAGATCGATCTACGGGTACCTTCCTCGGATGGCTTCTATTGGAGTTTGACTTACTTTCAAGAGCTGTAATCTGCTCTACTTTCTCGGGCTCTCGGCAGGATAGTGGCAATTGGAACGAATGACAAACGGACAGAATGTGCCAGGAGAAGGTGAAATGATTAACTCAACGTTTCGGATCGCAAGCGAACAGTAATCAGAATGAGCGTAAGTGTATTCGAAACCGGTGTCCGTCTTCACCCTATTAGAAGAACAGGGCCTCGCACAGTGTATAGTTGTTGGTGGGCAATTGTCAATATGTTAGTGCCTCATCCGACGAAATTACTCATCCTCAGATGAAGCAAACCAGGTGACGATTTCTGTATTTACTTTGCCGTATATCGCAAGGAAACAGGCAACTCCGAGGCTTGGCAGGCATCAGCTTCAACACTTGAGCACTAGAGTTGATAATCATACACCGGCATTTACTCGCGTCTCAGACTTCTCCTAGTATATACCTCAAGGATGTGTCCAGGTATTCGATCCGAGCAACGGAGGACGTTGTCATTATAGATCATGTCCGTGACTGTCGTTTTCTGTATCGAATAGTTGACAAGTGATGAGACCGCTATTTCTCAGGAAGAAGGCTTCAGGCTTCAAGTGACAGGGTCCATGATCTAAGGTATGATATCATTCAACCGAATTGTCAAAAGTCACGAGGGAAACAATTGATGATGGTTTAAGTCCCAGAAGGACATGATGGGTTAATCAACGATTAGCGACAGCTAGAAAATTCATATCTGTGCCTATTCCCGTGGCTTTAAGTCGTTCAGAGATCATTAGAACAGAATCACTGTGTATAGCAGTTTTGATAGGAAGGTGAATGCTGACACTTCTCCATCAGATGAAACAGGATTGACATTGTCTGAGTCTTCGAAAACCAGTGGAATTTCCGAATTTATGCAAGGATAGAGAAAGCTTTTACAAACTTCCCAACGGTCCTACCGAGCACCAGCTGAAGGCTGTCGTTGCGGCCTTAAGTTTGATATTGAAAGAATTCCCCCAGACTGGTCGCCTCTTGAGGTTGGGATGTTTCTTGATAAGGCAAGCCGGGCTAGTCACTAGATGATTTTCAGTGAAGGCCAAAGTACAATCAACAGGTTACGATGGTTTGACACCTGAGGACACCTCGGTAACCGGTCGATCATACTCCCAGTGAAGAGCCAACAAGTGAATACAGGGCCGAGTAAACCGTCACGTAGGTGTATTGAGGAACAGGATTCAGCCCATTAGATGAACAAAAATCCTGACAGAGACGAGTTTGAGATAGGATTTCCTAGATATGTCACTCTCATATGCTCTTGGATTGCAGCTGGCTAGATATTGACTGTCCGGCAAATGAGAGAGCTGGGACATACGGGAACTTGGTTCATCACAACGGATCACTATATCACAAAATGACACGTTCAAATTCTGAGAATACAGCCGCAAAATTGGCGACGGGAGTTACAGAAAATACAGATAGTCTCAAGGACATGAAGCAAAAGAGGGGTCAAAAGTCGTTTTGGGGGAGCTTCGAGAGAGCAGACTCTGCAAAAGTACAACGTTATTTCTGGAATAGAAGATCCCAATTTGAAGAGGCAGTCAAAAGGTTATCGAGATGAAGAGTAGTCGCCAATTGGGATCAGATTCCGCTGGACATATTTTGATCAGGATTCGGAACCCGGCATGGAATCCTTGGATTATCCTTGGATTCCAATGTCGATTGCACTCAGCATCCTGTACGGTTTGGTAATTGTGCCTGATGGAGTTTACTTGACTTAGAAAAGTCAGGATGACGAGAGTAGTGGTATGGAGAATAAAGAAGGTTGGCTGTGAATTCCAGAAATCGCAAGTTGTAGTGATCGTTGCAGTGATCGAGTGTCCCGATGAAGGAACATATATTGATGAGTTTCGTGTGAGAACGATGCATCTTTGCCAGTGCGATTCATCTGGCTGCGATGCATCTCTCGCGAATCCTTCCATGCAGAGCTGTTGGCAATACCTTGACAGATTCGTGCACAGATTGGGAAATCTGCCGATCTCAATGCTCGTACGCCCGACGCATATAAAGTCCTCTCCTTGTCCTCGTTCTCAACCAACCAACCTCTCCTCTTCCATTTCTTTCTCAGAATGTCTACTTCGCTCCAGCAATCCTGCGTCCAATTCCCCACCCCCTCTAAAGCTCTCCAGCCAAGTTCGTTCTTCTCCCTCTCAAACCTCAGCCCAAAATCATGGCTTGTTGCTCTCGGTACGTATTCCTAGTACGAAGCGCACTGTTCAAAACTTGATTTTGTCTAGCCCGGGGCTCAATAGTAGCTGTTCTCGACGACGCGATAAACGTGGGCCACCTCACAATCTCCGATTCAGAAGGGACATACTATTATGGTAACTACCAAAAGGGATGTAATGACGTCCATATCAAAATTACAAATGGTAATTTCTGGCTACGTATACTACTGCAAGTATTCAGCATTTTACTATGCTACGATTTCATTGCTTACGACTTAATGCAGATCAGGAGACTTGGGCTGTATGTCCCTGCCTCTCTTCACATCTAGGATTCATCTAACCTGAGTTTCATGTTGGCAGTCAGTGAGGCATACATGATCGGCGATGTTGAAGTATCATCTCTCAAAGGCGCTATGAATGTAAGTCCCATTGACGACGTACTATTATGGGACTAATTTCTTTTTCTTCGTAGCTTTGGCTCGACAATCAGTCAGGAATGGAAGAGACCCTCTCATCTACGATCGCAAAGGTGTCTTCTGCTATTTCTGGCCTTTACAACAGTTTCCTTGGCCAAACTCGCTCTCAGGCGAGGCTCAACGCCATATCCAGTTATGACCAGTCAAATGAATTGTTTAAGGTAATTATTCTCGTGTTTCATCAACACCTTGCTTGGGCCTCACCTTTTCCAGGCTTTCCTCAGTAAGGAGATGATGTACTCTTGTGCCCTTTGGTCCGAAGCAGAGGGAGGTCTGCGTGGTGACCTTGAAGATGGCCCTACCTCGGGAGATCTGGAGGCAGCTCAACTGCGCAAGATCCACCACGTTTTACAGAAGGCACGGGTCAAGCCTGGCCACCGCATCCTTGAATTCGGGAGCGGTTGGGGTGGTCTAGCAATTGAGGTCATTTTCTCTTTTCTTCCAGGCTTGAAAAAAATGCTGACTACTCACACAGGCTGTCCGCAGCTATGGATGCGAAGTTGATACGCTGACACTCTCTGTCGAACAAAAGATCCTTGCGGAGAAGCGAATCAAGGCGGCAGGATTTGAGGACCGCATTCGCGTACACCTTCTCGATTACAGAGAAATACCCACAGACTTTGAGAAAGCATTTGACGCCTTTATATCAATAGAGATGATTGAGGTTAGCAAGCTTGAAGTTTTAGCCTCGACGTCTGCTGACGGCAAACGGTTTAGCACGTCGGCTCCAAGTACTATAACACTTACTTCAAGTTAGTTGACTTTGCTCTCAAGTCCAAAGATGCCGCAGCCGTTGTTACATCTACAACATTTCCAGAGTCGAGATATACTAATTACCAGTACGTACTCTCGAAAAGCACTTTGAGACATCAATGCTAACAAGCTGCACCCTTCTTAGGGCCGAGGACTTCATGCGTCGCTATATGTGGCCCAACTCTTCTCTACCGAGCGCGACTGCCCTCATCACTGCTATGAATACCGGCTCGCAGGGTCGTTTCACTCTCGAAGGCGTTGAAAACCATGCTGCCCGTAAGCATCAAGGCATAATTTGTCCCATACATATTTTGACTGATGTTCGATGCTCAGATTATCCCCGTACTCTTCGTGAATGGGGCCGTCGTCTCGAAGACAACCTTACTCAGGACCTTGTTGTCAAAGATTACCCAGCGTTGAGCTCTCGTGCAGACTACGAAATGTTCAAACGAAAATGGCAATATCTCTTTGCTTACGCTGGTGCTGGCTTCGCAAAAGGCTATATTACATGTCATATGTTCACATTCATTCGCCAAGTGAGTCTTGTCGATGACTGAACTTCCAAGTGATTTATCAGTAATATTTCAGAATGATAACCCAGAGCTCTGCGATTGAAACAGTTTTTAATGATATGGATTCTTTTTTGCGAAATGGAATGATACCCTTTATATGTTTTGCAGGTCACTCTATCCTTATTACCCTGTCCTATTCGTCACTGCTGCATTTTACCCTCACCTTTGGGACCAATTCTCTAGATGTCCTAGTCCACACATAGATTTTTATTGGAGCCTAGACTCCTCTTCTGACTTGGAAGGAATCACGTATTCAACGACAACATTACTATTTCGTCATTATTGCTATTTCCTTTTGTTTTGCTTAAATAAGATCTCGCACTGTATCATTAGGCACCACAATATATTTTTTAATACTTGGTTTTGATCAAGTCTTCTTGAGTGTCGCCCTAAGTTTTGGACTGGGGCTGTGTTGCAAATCTTATCGATGACCGGGAAATGAACAATGTTCAACAAAGTATATCATAGCTCACTCCTCTATATACAATTCAAGTTGTGCTTTGACTCGAGTTGGTTGGTAACACCATCTCTTTCTTGATCTCTTTCTTGAACACACATAAGCCTGGCTTTAAGATACTCATCGACTTCCACTCCGGAACAATCTGAAATGATAGTCTTTCCAACGAACGAAGACATGTTTAAATTGTTGAGTGTAGATATTTGAAAAAAGAGGGGCACCAGCGAAAACTTGTTGCAAACGCCCAACGAGTCGGCCGTCTGTACTATATCTAAGATCAGAAAATGAAACACCTGATCTGTTGGAGTGAACCGCCGAGTCAGCAAATTACCTGAATACGTCATTGATGGATTTGTTCTCCACCCTCGTCTAAATAGTATTTTTCCTCAGCCGTCTACCATATTATGTGATGTCTGAGACATTCATTCATAGAACTTACAAGCTGATCTATGTTGAATATCAAGATGAGGAACAAATTTATGACTCCCAATATTGACAAAGAAAGTGCTCATGTTTGAAGATTCATCTTTTTTTGATCATCAATTATAAAGCCAATTACTCTAAATACAAATGAACAGGAGACAATTGGGAACACAGTGGCAGACCCTGCAGCATCTGTTGTAAGCATGCCTCCTAAGTACCAACTATGTAGTTAGTAGCCTAGGTAGCAAAGAGCAAGAAAACTACACTAAATGACAGACTCTGTACCTCCAAATATTTGCCTTCCAAAAATATTTATCCACCTAAAGACCTCCCCACCCCTTCCATTCACAATATCCACCACCCCACCCTAGCCTTTAGCCCCTGTCATAGAACTTGATTGTCATGGAACAATCCCATTGGGATCAGGTGACAGACACTAAGATGAGTGCTCTGGTCAAACCCCTTTTCAAGGGTACCAGTGACTCCCCCAGGGTTATCCTACCCCAAGAGAGAGCTTGAAATGGTTTTTCTTTGTACCTACCATGCTCTAATATACTTCCCAAAGGTGATACCAGATTTTGTAGAGGAGCACATGTATTTGTGGTGAGCTATAGGGAGCTCTTCCATATGGGTGTTATTCAGTGATAGTGTTCATAGGATTCTTTTTGAGGGTGGATTCCCTCTGGCCATTAGTTTAATCTCTAGATGGTACCCTCTTCTGTCATGAATTGCCACTTTCCCTAAAAGGCAATAATTTTTTTTCCTTTTCTTTTATTTTATTTTCAGTTTATTGGATGTGCAGGAACTTATTACCAAAATGGGAATGGTGACCTAAAAGGGATGCTTGGGATAAGTCTAATGTGTACAAATAAAATATTTGTATAAGTAGTGTAGATAAATTAGTGGGAACTCTAATGAGTTCTCTTTGTCAACTCTGACTTAGAGTGGGATCCCATCTTAAGTAACACAACTTGAGGGTGGTTTCTTATATCTTTCAGGCTTAGTAAAAAGTGGCTGCAAAGGAAACATGCTGCAATCATGTTCCCAGTACATAAATAAATGCACAAATGTACCACCCCCAAGGGCAATGAGAAACAAAGATGGATGGGTGACTTTATGACAATATTAGTAAGAGGTGTTAGGTAGAGTATGACTCCTAGGGTTATTTCACCCCAGGGGGTGGTGATGGTAAAAGGAATGAGCTAGTTGTGCTAAGTTCTCATTATCCATTCCACAATAAGAGTTGGAGCTCTCCTCTGAGCTTAATCCTAGCCTAGGGATATGGTTACTTCAAATAGAATAACTATGTGCTAAGTAAATAATTCTTCTTTAGCCTTAATAAAACTATTGGCAATTCATAGTTGGCTACTAGACCCTGACATTTTGAGGCCCTCATACTAGCTCTAGTTGTCAACCCTTGCCTTGTCTTGCCTTGCTTACCCTTGCTTAACCATGGCCTTCCCCTTTACCCACTTCCAGTCCAATGCCCCAGGTCAAGAACCTGATATCATAGAAGGATCTACAACTTTCCCTAGCCCAGATAAAATTATCCACTTGATTATGACAGCCCAAAGAGACACCAACAACATAGAAAGAGAAAATGATGCCAAAGTCCTGAAACTCGAGATACAGCTGGCACAAATTTAACTTGAGCCAGCCAATATACAGAGACAACACCCTTCTGAACCTCGGAATCTCGAACCACACACAGAAAGAATCTCTGTCAATGATCACTGGTCAGTAATGTCCAGTTAAAGATAACACAAGCCCTACCATACAACCTTTTCTGGGAGAATCCTTAACAAAGTTACTAATCGTAGCCTGGATCCTCTGTGATTTTGAAGTCAATGGGACTGCATTATTGAATTGATAAACAGAGATTGCTGTTAAAATGCATTTCTAGTGGGTACATAATCATTGAAAGAGAGATCTAGTCGAATGTACGTCAGCATCTTCAAAACAAACAACAACAGTCATGACAAAGCTGGACCATTGAAACATCTTGACATACCAGGCAAGAAGAATCATCGATGATGTTTCAATGACGTCTTTATTACAACACTGATGCTACATGTTGCATGCTGCAAAGATGTGTTTGAAAATGTGTTTGACACTACTGTAGCCCCAAAAGACGGATGCTTGCGGATTGATGGCAGGATCAGCTCAGGATCGCGTATAAAAGTTCATCCCAATCCCAAGGGATCCTGCTATATCTGGTCTATCGTATGTGCATTAGACTAATGTCACAAGCTCTTGATCTACCGACTTATCTTACGTGGGAAAGCTTACGGAAATACGACAAGTTCTAGTTTAGAGAAGATGCTTCTGCTCAGCCGAATCGCTACCGTGAACCCTCTCTCGGTCTTGATATATCGGAGGACATCAACTTCTGAAAAAAGCACAGCCCACGGGATCCACATGGGAGAGAACAATTGTGGCTCAAAAGTTGGTCAAGCTATGTAGAAGATGACTTCCGCATCGATGGGAACGCACAGAGGAAACTCGGTTTTCGCCGTCACATCATTCGATAATTATGATGTTTTCAAAAAAAAAATCAGCTCAAGGAAATACATCTACAGAAGCGTCTCGTGAGAAAAGACAACGACAAGTCTCTCCCTCCCGCTACCCATTGGTCATTTACGATCTCAAAAGCTAAACTATGGTCAGCTTCTGGCAAAAAAAGTGAATCATACGAGAGGAAGTAGCCCTTCCAGAAAAAAGGCTATAAGGCCATATGGCCGTTTCACCCACACATTCACACACTACTCCCGGAAAGCGAAACCAGAATAGGAATAGCTGAGAGAAGAAATTTCTTGAGAGTGATTGATTAATGTAAGCAAGAGAGAAAGAGAGAGAAAAAAGAACGGACTATGACAGGACCTTCCATCCCATTTCGAAAAAAAGGAAAAACTGTCTTGAGAGGCGCATTTCCGCCGAAACAAACAGAACGTTTGATATATGGAGAAAAGTGGGGGAGTAGGGGAGAAAAATTTGACATCTGTCTTAATTAGAATTATGTCCTCTCTCACACAAGGCTGTCAACCGTTCATTTCATTTTTGATATCAAGCCCAATGGGCTGCAACAACAAAAGAAGAAGCTTCCATCCATTCTATCAATCAATCAATCGCTTACATTCACTCTCTCATTCTCACACAGCTGTCAAGATCCCCGGAAAGTGGGGGTGGAGGAATCTGACCAGATGCTCCAAAAAGTTCGAATCTTTTCTGATGACTGGGAGTGAGACATAGTGATGACGTTTCCTTCTAATTTTATGTATGGAATGAAACATGTAGCATCGTTTTCCAATCCATGATTGATGTAACATCTAGAATGTCCATCAACATTCATCTAATCCAAAGATATATATTTATATCGATCATACCATGCCATATATTCATGTAATATGATATAAGAGTCTACCGGAGTTTAGACACGAACATGCATATAGATGGTAAAAACAAGTCCCATAAAGTGTAGTAATAATGTAGTGCAGATCTCCAACAACTGATTATCTATTTATATATAACAGAGATATTTATAGATGACAGAGAAAAAAGATCAGAAAAAGATCCAATTAAGCGGCTGGTAACGGTAAACCGGTGGGATCCAATTTAGTCGTCCATGATACAAGTTCCTTCAAATTAGGCGCAGCTAACGCATACGAATTCGATGCCGTAAATAACGTAAACGAGTTCAACTTCTAGTGTGTGTATGTGTGTATGTGGTGAAAAGTCCCACCCAAAAAAAGAAAAACGCCGAAAAAAGTCAGAAGATGAACCACTTGACAAAGAAAGAAAGGGAAAAAAAAGAATCGCACTCACTCCAAGTAGAGATTCCTTGAGAGGATCATTTTCAACATTGACACCAAACAGACTAATCACACCCAACTCTTCCACCTCGTTGGAATGTGCGTACATGTGCAGATACGGTCTTGACGAATACCATCATCATTGAGAGAGAGAGAGAAAGAGAAAACCATCTTTCTTACCGTCGAAGAACAAACCATCGTCTTTCCCAAACGTTCTGATTAGCATCAACGAGTATCAGTAGATGACCCTTCTTCGTCGCAGCAGTATCACTAAATCAAATCAACATTGACCAGAAAAAATAAACAGAAAAAACTCACATCCGGGGTACAACCCTCGTCTCAGAAACATACTTCACACTTTGAGCCCTATTCTTCCTCCTCTTCATTATCATCCTCGATCTCAATCTATTCCCCTTCCCATCCTCCTCCTCCTCCTTTTCCTCCATCCCTAAATCCCGACCAAGAACAATCTACCCAAACTCGCAACGTCAAATATCAATTTTAAAAAAAAAATCCATCAACCAACTCACCCGAGTACGATTATGATACCCCGTCTGCTTTTTCCAAAGTTGAATCATCCGTCGCAACACATCTTCCGCCTTCCAAACCAAACAACCATGATCACCACTCTCATCAAACTCACAAACCCGACGCGTCAACGTACTCGCCCTCACAATCACTCGCATCGCTTGCACATCCGCCGACCGTCGCTCGGTCATCACCAACCTCTCATAATCCTCCACCACCGTCAAACTCCTAGGCTTCCAACAGCACTTCCCCAGTATCTCTTCCCCCCTCACATACTTCTCCGCCGTATCCAACCTCCACAAATCCTTGACCGATCGCGTCAAAGGTGGCGACAACTTGACCTTGAACAAAGTACTCGTCTTTGTCAATACCCTATTCGACCCTCCCCCGAACAACGTCCAAATTCCCCTCGTCATCGACATCGACGAAGACGAAGACGATAACGCAGACGAAGACGCAGAAGAAGACGATAAAGGACCACTCATCGCATCACCACGCGCACACACCACCATCGCCACATCCATACCAAACTCCACAGGCTCTTCACAAATCTCAACATCCACAGCCCACTCAAACCGGACGAGTACCCTTCGATTCCGAGCCGTGACACGGTTCAACATCTCCGAATCATGCAAACTCGAATCCCACATCCCTTCCGCCCTCAACACACCCGTCCCATCAGGCCTAAACACCACCTTTTGCTCCCCTTTCAACGCCAACGTTACAAACGCTCCTTTTGACGATCTAGACGACGAGGAAAACGACGACGATAGCGATTCACGCGTCACCCCAGATCGACAGTCCATCATCCTCACATCACCCATCTTCATCTTGGTCACTTCTCTCCAAGGTAACTGCTGTCCAGAACTCGAACAAAGCTCAAGTACAATCCTTCGTTGAAGCCCCTGACGTAACCGAAACGCTCCCGCATCAACGCTCCCTTGCGAAACAACAGGCACACCAACATACGTTCCATCCACCCCCAGCTCACAAATCTGCATCCAAACCAACACATCGTGTGTTTGCGCTACCACAAACTCATTCTCAGATCGGCGCATTATCGGTCGAGAGATTCCAGTAGTCGTCGTGAGACCCGTAGCAGTAGCAGCAGTAGCGGCAGTAGCAGTAGTAGCAGCAGTAGTCATAGTCGATGTCACACTCATCCCAAGAGAAGACGTTTGTGAATCTGCTGGAGCCGCAGTCATAACAGCCAAACTCGACGGATTAGACGCAGAAGAAGACCCTGAAGAAGACGAAGAAGACGAAGAAGAAGAACCAGACAAAAGACAGGGCGAAGACGAAGGCTCACGCTCAGACGACAACAACAAAGCAGACCAAGACGAAGCACCAGCACCAGCACCAGCATAGAAAGAACCCTCCTCCGCCCCCCGCTTCTGTTCTCGCATCTCATCCCATCTCTCCATTCGTTCCAAATACACAGGCTTAAGCGACGCAAAAAACTCAATCGGCGTATACCCATGCCGAAAATGGTTCACCACCCTCGAACTCGCAATAACACTAAAACTTCGTCGGAACTTGAGATCAGATAACGACCCATCTTCCATCTCGACCACAGCAGACGAAAACACCTCTTCACTCACACCCTTTTTCATACCCGTCGTCCCTCCTCCTCCTCCTCCTTCTCCTTCTCCTCCCATCAACGACGACAACCGAACCTGTAAATGAACCGCCGAGAAATCATGCGACAAAAACCCCTTGACACCATCCACCGTGAACATAAACGAAAGTTTCGTCCCAACAGGCACCGTCCTCCCACCCACTTCACTCCCATACTTCATCGGTACCTGCACTCCCACCAATCGAACATCCACTCTACACGATCCAATCGCTTCAGCAGTATACCGACAAAAAATCGGCACACTCAAAAAACACACCGACATCCGTTTCAACAACGGGGCCAACGAAACCAGCGCATTCCCCACAAACGAATACTCAGGGGGTGGCAAATCATAAAACGGCTCGTCCAAAGAAAAATGTTGCGTATACAACGGTCGATCCATAAACGTCGTGAGATGGCGCATCCGTACAAGTTGTTGTTGTAGACGATCTAAGGACCATACGTAGATAGCGTTATGCTTGTAATCGATAACTTTGATCGCGACAGACGGTTGGGTGTTCGAACGTAGTATAGGATCTGCAACGTCCCCAAATTGGTCTAACCCCGCTATACTATCCACTGCCGATGTAGGCGCAGCCAATGACCCTCCCGAAGCGATAGCGAAATTATAGGAAACCCGTTTCCCCAATTCGTTACTACACACACACAAAAAAAAAAAAGTCAATACACTCTATGACAGACACACACACGCCCTCCCACCCACCTGATGACATTAGCCTCCTTCACCACAACCGCATTTTTCAAAATCGTTTCCGCCATCGAAAACGATCTATGCGCTCTCCATTTATCCAACACCTTCCTAATCAACCTCAACTGTCTCGCGGAATAAATAACCAGTTCATTCCCAAACGATTCCAAATCAGTCTCTCCTCTCGCCCGTGCATCAATCATCCGCTTCATCCGTTCTCGTACAAGTTTCAGCTGATGTTCCACATGTTCCTTTTCCGCCATCAAATCCTCCGTCTCTAGCAAATGAGGATGATGATCCTCCATCTCATGTTGAGCCTCCATCATCATCTGCGTGCTTGATTCTTCCATCACTCCCCAAACACCTGATTCATCCATCACCTCGCCAGACGCTTGAGAATCATCAACACCTCTCCCACCACCGCCACCTTCACTCCAAACATCATCCGCATGCGAAAGACTACTCTCAGGCCGTCCCTTTGAATTGATGTCCCTATCCCTCAACGTCTTCACTCTCGCAATCTTCTCAAACAACTTGTTGAGATCATCGTCCGGAAGATTATCCAACGAAGGATCCAAACCCAATCTCGCAAACGCAGCTTCACGTTGAGCAAACGTCCAATCCACATCTGCTTGTCCTTCGTCATCAGAGGAGACAGTCGTCGACGCAGGACGTGGTGACCCCTCTCCCTCCAGATCGGCTACAGAGATACTCCTATGCAGATTAGATCTGGCTGTTGCACGATCCCGCTTTTTCCGTACTTCTTCTGGATTGTTGAATCGGAAAACATGATTTTCACCTGATTGGAAAGGGACATGAGTATGTGTGCGTGTGTGCAGAGCCCATCAAACGTACCCAAGATGATTCGAAACCCAGAACGAAGTTTATGACTCTGTTCACATCGTGTGTCGACCCAAGTCCCACCCACAAAAGAAGAGATTTTTCGCTCACCTGCTCCGGCGCAATGCGTTTACCGTTCAGAAACTGATCCCACAATCAACAACGACAACAGCAACAACAAAATCTCGAAGCATTACCGTAATACTATCCGGCATACATTGAATCGTGACTTTCCCATCCACGTTATCAAAATGGCAATGTTCTTCCAAGATTTTATCGCCACTGAGTCGGATTGCAGCGGGTTTTTCACTGTCCATTCGTCCAACCTTGGATCATCTTCAGTGTGTGTGTGTGAACTGTCATTTCCATGGCACGTACGACGGTCTTTCCTGGTTTGATCTGGTATATCAGACACTCACTCATGAGCGGATCTTGTTTGATAAATATAAGCAAAATGGCAATGGAAACCAGGACACACATACCTTCATTCTGTAGACATTCCATCCATCAAAGCTTGCAAAAAAACAGGTAAAAACGACATACCAAATTGACAAGATGGGGCATCTTGCGACCATGGTCAAACGACCGACTTGGAAATTCTATGGAAAAAACTCACCTTCTTAGGCGTGTGTACGCCCACCAGGTTCTTCTCGACTGTGATACCCAATTCCTCCAACGCTCTCTCCCTCTCCTTTTGAACCTCCTGGGTTCTGTGCAACTTGTCCTCCCAGGTCTCGTTCAACTCGTTCATCAACTTTTCCCTCGTCTCCATTTGTTCTTGCAGTTCGGCTTTGGTCACTTTTTTGATAGTGCCGTCTTTAGTTTGATAGGTGACGATCTGCTGAGAAGCTGGGATTTTGGGATCGTAAGTTTCTTCGCCTGAGGAGCCGGCTACGCGGGCTAGGGAGGTAAGGATGAGAGTCATGAGGAAGGACGATCACGAGAAAGACGCACCTCTGAGCATTTCGAGCTCCTCCTTCAACTCCCTGACCAACTTCGCGTTTGGATCCTCGTTTACGACGGCCTTGTTCTTGATCTTCTTGGCCTGATCGGCATAACGCAGGGTGCTCAACGTTTCTTCATAGTCAGCCGGGGAAATCGCAGCTATCATGGCCGTTTTGGAGTTCCCGCCGAGACTGTCTTTGAGTAACCAGGTTAGAACCTGAACGATCGTGAGAAAAGAAACCTTTGAAGTGTACATGGACGCACGGAATCACGGTAGGGGATGAACTCTTCCGCTTTTCCTTTCTTGCCTTTCTTTGCTGGATGATCTGCGGAAGACTGGGCGGCGAGAGCGCTGATGACTTTTCCGAGGGTGGTGAGGGATTTATTGATATTTGCGCCTTCTTTGAGACGTTGACCTGTTGCGCCTGTTGAATTAGCACGTTCGGAACCTGCGAGATCGACAAGGCTTGGTGGTGTGTGAGAAGAGGGTGAGTGTATCATGGGCACAGTTTACCTGATGCGAGAGACTTTTTCGGTATCGAGATTGGTAGCTGTATCGTGGCGTTTCATGGTGAGAAGCAACGTAAAGACGGCATGTGAACGGGAAGAGCTGAAGGCGAAGGGTCAGATGAGTTTTGGAATGGACGAGCGAGAGAGAAAGTACGTCTCGTTCATGTTGGTGGCGGCAACGGTCCTTGCCTTGTTGCCTTCATCCATCAAGGTCATCATCTCGTCATAACTTGTGACGACGAGTTTGGACAGGTCCTCGACATACGGGCCTAGACTGGGATGTTCACGGACGCGGAGGTTGCCGGTATTCTTGGGATTGAGCAAGTCTCTTACTTTTTCGTTGTAAATCTGTGAGTGAACATGAGATGTGTGGGTGGGCGAGAGAGACAATGAGAGAGAATGACTTCGATGTAAGCGACTTCAACGGTGAAATGAATGGTTGGGTCTTGTTGTGATTTGGTGTGAACGCGTTGGAAGAGTTCGGAACAGGTGAGAGGGATGATACCCTTGTCGGGGCCGTCTGAATGGGGTGAGTGAGTGAGTGGACGAGAGGGGGGGAATGCGTACAGCCCATCATGCTAATGTAGACAGATGAGCGTGGGTGGAGGAAAGGGAGGGAAAGGGGCACCTATAAGACTTGCCAGAACCTGGGATGATGAGCGTGGTGATGGAAAAAATGGGGGCAAGTGCGCACCTGTCTGGCCATCTGGGAGAGAGAAGGAGGTGAGTGGGATGGAAGGAGGGATGAAGGATGGACTGACAAGCGAGAATGCAGGCATTGAAGCCAGCAAAGCCGTGGTCGAGGAGTTCTTTGCCGAGGTCGTCGTAGAGGGTCTGTTGTGAGCAGTAGAGAGGATCGTCTCTGGGGCCGGCACTCCAATAGCTCTTGTCAAAGCTAAAGGACATTGTTTTTCTCTCTGTGGCGCGTTTAGCGTCGTGGGAGTCTGGAGGGTCGAGAAAGGTCTGGTTGTCGTGCATGCGGATGAGGGCCTTTGCGCCTCTTGCGAGCTCTGTGAGTGTGATGAGAGGAGAAAAAGGAAGAGAGGGGGAGAATACCGCGGGCATTGAGGGGGCGACAGCGGACGACGACCTTGATATTGGCGTCTCCGTCAGCCATGGTGATGGTGGTAGGACAAAAAAAGAAATTGATTGGAGATCAAAACTAGCTACAACAAAGCAAAGTCGTCTAGCTGGTCATTGTACTGGAGGACGGTGCGTTTGAGTTTTGAAGAGTCGACCCAGGTGACAAAGTCCTGCATGTGCCTTGTGACGAGGAAAGCGGGGTCGGTGACGGTGTCTGGGCCGACGCGGACATGGCCCTGTTCGATGAAGCGGGTTGCCTGGGGGGAGGTGAGAAAGACGATAGAGAGAGAGAGAGAAGGACGGACGGCAGAGACGGTCTGTGCCATTTTGAGGTAGCACATGATGACGGGGAGGCGTCTGCGACAAAAGGCGGCGACGGTGAGACGGTTGACGACGTCGGAAAGGGCGGCGCCGGACGAGCAGAGGCCGATGTCGTAGAGCTTGGAGAGGAGGGCGGCCTGGTGGCGGGCTCGTGCGGGGTCAGGGGGCGGAAGGGCGGCGATGCGGTGTGCAAAGGCGGTGAGATGGCCGCAGAGGACGTTGTAGCGGTGGTATTCGTCGCTGTTTTTGAGGTGGTAGCGGCGGATGACGGCGATTTCTCTGCGCCTGCGGGCAAGCGACCACTACTGGAATGAGCACGCGCGTGTGTGGCCGACTGGCACTCACCCCGACGAGGTCTGTGTGTTTTAAAAGTTTTTTTTCGTGGTGGCGGAGAGCACGTGGCATGGTATAGTGACATGATGGCACGTGGTACATCCTCTGATAGCACGTGCCTTATGCATGTGAGCACGTGCTCCTATGACACGTGCCATGGTTGCGTCTTTCCCGACGCCAGCACAACAGCTGCAGCAGATGAGCCACGAACCACGGGGACAGCGCGCCGGGCGGCGGATGCAGGAGCCGGCGGCGGCGAACGGGCTGCTCCGGCTGCTGCAGTTTTCGGGGATCCTGTCGAGCGACACCAGGATGAAGCTGCAGCTCGCATGGTGGAACGACCTCATCAAGGAGTATTTCACCCCCAAAGCCTACATGAAGCTTACTCTCTGGAAGGACAACCAGCGCAAAGAGGCAAAGCCTTTCGAGATTGGCGTCCCCATCCTCCCCCGTTTCTTCCTCGTCACCACCCAGTCCGGCGTCCGCTCCATGTCCCTCGCCCTCGACGGCGCTCGCGAACGCCCCATCGCCCCTGGCCACTCCATCGTCGAGTGCGTCGCCGCCGTCTGGACTTACCGCTACGCCAATGGTTACACCGTCACCCTCCGCGGCGCCCTCTCCGCCCACGTCCTCATCACCGCAACCCCCGCTGCCTACTCCTTCAAGTTCGACGACTTCACTTTTGACGCCAACTTCCACGACAAGTCCATCTCCCTCGACGCCCTCAATGGCCGCCGCGTCCCCGAACCCATCCGCAGCCCCTGGCTCCGCGACCCAAACGCTCCCCCGGACAGCGAGGACGACGCCCTGTGGGAGGAGCCACGCCTCCTCGTCGAACGCTGCTCCATCCCGGGCGAGCCTGTCAACGCCTTTGGCATCCCCCAGGCCACCATGCGCTGCCTCGAAGTCCGTGCCTTTCTTTTCATCTCACTGCCCCCCTCACTCTTCCTAGCTCGCAGAAAGCGTCGGCGCCATGGCCGATCTCATCGTCTACTCCAACGAATATCACCTCGGCCCGCTAGGTCCCTGTCTTCTCTCTCTTTGGCTCTCCCGCTGACCTCTCCACAGAAGCCCTCAAGTCTTTCGCTTCCAAAATCAGACAAGAAAACAGCCCTTTATCATATCCACCTCCACCACCCCACCACCCCACGTCTCTCTACACAACCACCCCCTCTCCCGTCAACCCTCAGCAACGATCTACCCCTCATCCGCCCTCCATCGCCCCATCGCCCCATTCCCCCATCAACTCTCCTCAAAAAGCCCTCAAGTCCATTCCCCCCATGATCCCCATCCAAGGCCCCCCCGGTAATCCTCAGCCCCAGCAGCTCCCTATCCCCGTCTCCATGCCCCCTAATTCCGGTCTCATCCAAGGTGTCGGTGTTATGCCCACCGTCAACGCCATGCCAAGTCCGATGGGCATCCCATCTGGTACCCCCACCATGGCTCCAGTAAGTCCATTTCCCATTTTCAGCAGCATGTCTTTTTCCCTTTCCCCCAACAACGTGTCATACTTTTCTAACGTTTTACTCTCTACATTTCTTGTTGCAAAAACTATATAATCCAACGACATTGAATATAGAAAAATACCACAGGGAAATCTCTCAACATCACCCACTTCCGCTCGCCTCCCTTCCAACATCAACAGCAACAGCAGCAACTCCAGCCACAACACACCCATCCTCTCCAACCACAAATTCACGCCGACCATAGTCCACCAGGACCTCCTCCCTTCTCACAACAGCAACAACAGCAACATCATTCAGCAGGACCACAACCACCCCTCTTTGGCCCTTCACCAGGGTTTACCGTTGTCAATGGACAGAGGTCCTCCGGGCTCTATCGGTAATCATCACCCTCCTATTATGACGACTACTACTACTACTGGCCTCCCGAGTACTGGTGCGAGAGGAGGGTCAGGCGTCGGCAGAGGACGTGGACGCGCACGAGGGTCCGGCCCAGGTCATCAACAACAGCAACCCCATGTCGTGGCGAAAAAAACGAGCAAAAAGAAGATGAAAGCTTGATGATGATGATTGATTGGTTGTTTTTTTTCTCCCTCTGTCTTCTTTTTTTTTTTTTTTGGAGACGATGTAGCGCAGTTGTGTCCTTTGTTATTTGATGTGTGTGTGTACCCCCTCTGCACAGCTGACTGAACGGTTTGTGGTTGGTTATCGGTCTTTTTTTTGTAGGCCTTGTCCCTACGTTGTGGATTGGTTGTTAAAATTATTTTAGAAGGATGTTTTTGAAAAAGAAAGAAAGAGTGCCCTATTTTTCTTTCTTTCTGCTTACATTCAGCCATCGATCTAGCAATCTACTCTGATTACCCAATTTGGGTAGAGAGCTGACCAACTTCAAGCCGTGTCTCAATTTGGTTGATCCAAATATATTCACGAGAAGCTCACCAAGCAGCCAGCCTCATTTCACTGCCCTTATTCAGCACAAGGCATTTGCAAAGCACTCATGCCAACATTCAGCATTGGAGGGTAGCTTGATACACAGTAGTGCTCACGCCCACCCATCGATAATTTCTCTAGTAGTCAATACAATAAATAAATCGAATTGACTTTGCCTTCCAAAAGGACTGACTGGTGGTCGTATCGATCGATCCTCATGCGGAGTTCAAGGTTTGTTGATGGCCTACGGTGTGACACTAGCCAAAACCCATGTGGACAGTGGCCAAAAAACGACGTTATGTACCCAGTCAGCCCATCATCAGATAACCAGGTCATTATTATTCCAAGCCCATTTCACACTACATGAATTACATAGCCAAAAAAAAAAACGTCATCAATGGCAACATAAATATATCATGCAAGGATCAATGACAACAGCATAGAAAAGAGATACAACCAAGGGAAGGCAAAAACTCCCCACTTGTCATTTTGCCTTCCACACACATCATGTTGATTGTTGGTAAAAAAGGGTGGGGTGGGGGGAGGGAGAGGTTCTTGTAATAATTAAGAAAAAGGTAAACTATCTTCTAAAAAAAAAACGAGAGGAGGGTAAAAAATATAGATATAAAAAAAGTATACAAAAGCATACCGAAGACAGAGGAACAAAACAAACCACCACCACCTCAAGTGTTCATCCACCCATCCATCATCCACCATCATCCATCATCAAGGAATCATCTCATGTGCGAAATCACATTGGTCGCCAAATTTGCATCTACATCAAACAAAAGAGGAAGGAGGAAAGGGGAAAGGGGAAAGGGGGGGGAAGAGTGAATATCATCATCAGCTCTCCTTTGTCCCAATTTGGATATTGATGGGAGAGAGAGAGATAGGGTTTTTGCTCACTTTCCAGCTGCAAAAAAACTGCAAGGCTTTCGTTTATTCTGTTGTCTATAATCTTCTGACCCTCTCCCTCCGCGCCCTCGTCCCCGTCCCCGCCCACGATTCCGGCTCCCCCCACTACCACCTCCACCACTGGGTGCCCACCGTTGTTCCCGCTCATTGTCATCATAATAGCTCTGTCCATATTCGTTTGCAAACTGGCTTGGTTGTGATGATGCTCCAAATCCTGGATCAATGTCATTATACGAAGATGGGTTAGATCCGGCAGGTCCATACGACGCTAACTGCTGAAGGAGCTGCTGTAGCTGCTCCTGTGGTAAGGCAGACACTGCAGATAAAGTAGGAGATGGGTCAAGGCCCACTGATTTCATATCCAATCCTTGACTGTTAAAGTGTGTTCCGCTCAATGCAGGATCAACACCTCCATTTGCCAACTGTCCAACAAGGTCCGCCACAGACGCGGTATGCGACACCGGCTCTATAGGCATACCACCACTCCAGAAGATGGAGTCACTCTCTCCACAGATCATCATCACTACTTCCCTGTCCACTTCCTCCTCGGGTATGAGAACAGCAGGTTCTGCCGGACTGTCTGGAATCATTTGAGGTGTCATATATACAGCGCTGAGTGCAGTCTGTTCCCTATGCTCTTGCGTCGTCTTTTCTTGGCTTCTTTCGCCACGCGTTGGCGCAGTGCTCTCAATTTCTGCGGGTCTGTCGATCACTGCGAATTACATTAACGTGCGTATTCTGTTAATCTACGGTTCACTTACACGAGGGTTCCATCCAGTCAACAGTCTCCTCAAATATCTGTGCATGGAGAGCCGCACCTTCACCCCGATCCAAGTCACGTAGGCTATGGGTGAAAAGCGTACCCTAAGACAAGCGACATTAGAGTTCAAGGCACGTGACTTGGGAGAAATGAACAAAGCAAACCTCCTGAGGATCGTCGTCGTAAACAGCCCGTTCAATCAGCCTCACCGATTCAAGCTGGGTATCAGGTGCCCAGGTAACCGATTTTTTCTTTTTACCGTATTTTGAAAGACTATTTGTTTGTGGAGCTGTATACACAGGAGGCGGTGTCGATATAGCAGGTGACTCTCTGCGCGTCTTCATCGTTTTGAGCACTTCCTGGAAAGGATCTACTGACGATGGCTGCGCAACATTCTCCCCCTTCTTTACCGGCACGGGTACTGGCGCCTTCTTAAAACTCGGTAACTTCGGTTTGGGCTTTGGTGTTGAGAAGAATGACGAGTCTGATTTTGCATCTTTAACAGCAGTCACAGAGACTATTGGCTTCGCCTTGTCCTTCACATCCTTGATGACAACAGCTTTCACTGTCATTGCCGAATTTGCAAGGGCCTGCTTTTTCTGTGGTGGTTGCGGTTTTGTAGCAAGTTCACTTGGTTTTCGTTTCTTCAGTTTTGGATCTATTAAGTACAAAGACATCAAGTTAGAACCTATCCGGTGAAATGGGCTGGCATGACCCACCCTCTGCCAAGGTGGCATTAGGGGCAGTGACCGAGCTTTCCGAGTTTATGAGTTGGCGCCACCTTCGTTCGATATTTGCTGCCATGTCCTTGATGGCTACATTTGGGAGATGCGATCCCGAAAAAGAACACAAACCGAATGTTAGATATATCTATTCTATTACTGATTCACTCTCCAGGAGAAAGGGCTGTAACACATATGTATAATGCTGGGGAGGACCTCATCTTAGGCTCAACAAGAGCTATAGTGTATCCAGACGCATTTTGACCCGGACGAACAAGAGGAAATGAGCTGGGAGAAGGAGACAATTGACTTACCTGGCGACGGTGGGTCCTTGACAAGTTTCACCACAAGTTTGCCCAGTTTCGATGCCTTTAGCATGTCTACTGTTAGAGGTAATCGATCGATAATCTAGAAATTGAGCGGCCATCACAATGGTAACCTCAGTTTCGCACGAGATAGACAGTAGGGTCACGTACATGTAACAATGGCATGATTGTCTCGATCAGTGGGCTATCGTCATTAGCAGTATACGCGGCTCTTAGCCAGTCCCGGGTAATGTCCATCGCACGTGGATTCTCAGACCATGCTCTGAAATAATGATTACCCGCACCATCCCGTATCTTCGTTAATATTTCCAGTCGAATAGTCGGATCTGCATCCTGCATGTTATTCGATATTCTATCCATGAGAGTATGAACAGCCTGGGCTCCCGTGAATGCTGAAGACTGAAGTAGCGACTTAATTGATGCGTAGAAGCGTGCCTTTCTTTGAGCGACCTCCTCGGGTGATAGTTCTGGCGCCTGGTTCTGCGTGACCTGGGAAGTCGACTGTTGCTGCGCTACCAGTGATCGTTGTGATGTTTGAGCCTGTGAATCTTGCTGAGGTTGTTGTGAATTTCTGACAGTAGTCGAAGTTTGCGTTCCGTAAAAAGTGGCCGGATTAATGGTAATTGCATTGGAACCCATCAGAGCTTGAGGAGAGAGAGTCCCCTGTGGTATTGCATTGGAAGGCTGTCGGTAATATTGGGGAATGAAGAGTGGAGTCTGCGCGTAGGCGTATTGTTGTCGCTGGGGCTGAGATGCAAAAACGGAGCCGTAAGGCTGAAGATTAGGGTTGGCTCCTGGTAACGTCAGACTGGGACTGGATAATGATGATTTCGCTGAGAAAGAGACGGATCCAAGGAACACGAGGACGTACTCAATTATGATAGACTGAGGATTGCTTGAGTCTGATGATTGTGACGAAAGAGTTTGAGTATTGGGCTGCGATTGTACCCGTTGAGAAGCAGAGTTTTGTGAGGCGGAAGGCGAATTAGGTGGAGGAGACTGTTGCAATTGATTCGCAGAAGGATTAGATGTACTAGTAGCGCCATTGAGGGTGGAGTAGGTAGAAAGGGGAATGGGAGACCAGGTTCTAGAGCCATAGGGAAGAGTAGGATAGGATGGGAGGAAGTATTGGTTGTGGGACTGGGTAAGTTGCTGGTAGAAGGTTTGCGGAGAGGCGAGCAGAGCAGGAGCAGCGGCTGTAGATAGAATGACATCAGCTGACAGATATCAATCACAAAACTCACAAGGTTTCAAAATTTAACAATTGTGCTCACCATTCAGATCTCCAAGAGTCGTGAAATCAGTGATATCCATGCTACTTGTACCGGAAGAGGAACCGGTGCCAAGAGAGCCTGGTTGGGGCATTGCAGACATACGCTCTTTCGACCAGTCCTCGAGAGACGAGGTCTGCCTCGGTTGCTCATGCTGTGAGGATTCTTGCAGCATGTTTGTTTGGGAAACCCATTGGAAAATAGGATCCATCGAAACTGTTTTTAATCGGGGCTCAGGCGAAAAGTAGACTAATAGGGCTTATAGGCGAATTTACTGCAATTCGGCAGCAGACACAGAAAGTTACCGCTCTAAGATGGTCGCAGAGGGCGACTCAGAGGGTGGACTCACCGCTACGGTGGTATGCGTGGTCTACAAAGTCTGTTGAGAAGTGTGTTGGCAGCGCAGGATAGCCATGAAATTTCCATGTCCGCTTAAGACTCCGACTTCCCACGCCTCGTGAGACAGCTTGTCTTGTTGAAAAAAATTTTCTCTACTTTGTTGACTACAATGACTGATCTTGCTGCACAACACGAATTGGTATGACCATCTTTACATCTAATTTCATTGCTTATCAGGCCTAGTATATTAAAAGTCTCAAATCTATGAATGAGCACATGCGCAAATGCGCAGAGCTCGGCGACAGTCTCGTCAAGGCTCTCAAAGGCGTATCAGACGAGCAGAAAGATGCAATGTCCAGCGTGGCAAGTCTCTTGCGTTAGCATTCTTATAGGTCACCCTCTCATCATGCTTCAGAACAAACGCAAAGCCTCTAGCGCCCTTGATGAAGACGAGGGTCCAAAAAAGCGCAAGCGGAATGCTAAACCTAAAGATCCTAACGCGCCTAAGCGCCCAGCCTCAGCCTACATCTTATTTCAGAATGAAATTCGCAAGGAACTCAAGGAGAGGTTCCCCACTCTCAACAACAATGAATTGCTCGTCAAGATTTCAGAAATGTGGAAACGCATGACTGACGAAGAGAAGGCTGTAAGCAATCCCTTATTAGTCGCGTGTTTACGTGACCTGACGCGTTATTTACAGTATTACCACAAGGCTGTTGAGAGTGCCAAAGAGCGATATTCTCAAGACAAGAAGGCATACGACAACCGTACTCCAGAAGAGGTTGCTGCAGCCAATGCGGCTATAGCAGAAGCTGCTGCGGTACGTCCTTCCCTAGTGCATCAACTCGTGCTGATTATCCCAGGCCAAGAAAAATAGAACGAAGAAAAAACCTACTGATGCTACCACCTCTGAGAAGGTTCTTACGCGACCAGCTCCTGCTGAGACATCTCAGAGTCTATCATCATCAGAGGATGTATCTGCTGCGGAAGATTCCGATACTGAGGATGCACCCGCAGAGAAGGAAAGCGATTCAAGTGAGGAGGAAGAGGAGCCAGAGCCAGAGCCAGAGCCAGAAGTGAAACCAACCAAGAAGTCTAAGAAGGCAACTGCATCTGCCCAGCAGATCCATAAATCAAAGAAGTCCAGATAATATCTTTGCAGTGTTTCTTTTGTTTCTTTTTTCACTGGCATGTGAGTTTTGCAAAATTCGGACTGCGTGTCCGCTCGTTTTCTGTCTATTCTTATATACTATCTAACCGTCCAGTTAGTTTGATGTTTTTGATGGCCAGTCGGACTGCTGTATGTGTTTTTGGTGTCGTCATATGCTATCCGGCACTTTTAATCGTAATGGATATCCGTTTGTTCTGTCCTGTATGTCATATTGTTGTGTTGTCACACAAGTGGATAATCCAGACATCTGATCTTTCTCAAGAGCGACTTTTATGGTTGAAACCGATATAACCCCGTGCATTGATCTATCTATTGTCATGAGAAGTGGGAGCTCCTGTGAGCCCACCTTGACTTTGAATGGCAAAATTAGTGTTGACTGCATTGGATCCAAACTCATGATAGACCTACTCGGTACATTGCTTGTGGCACTTCCTGTTGCCATTACGTTCTATGAGTGTGACCAATCGTCCACACGTTTTGATCGTTGATGTAGTATCCATGTACTGCCCCAGATATAAAGACCAACGTGATATATCGGGTCCCCTTTCATCGCTTGCCTTCCACTATTTCGTTGCTGCGCGCTAGCCATGTCCTATCCCCCGCCAAACTCTCCTCCTCGAAATCCGGATGCACGACCCCTCCCTGAGGGCTGGGTTAGCCAATTTGATGTAAAGTACGGGAAATTATCCATTTATCGCATGCAATTCTTCTGATTTCATCTGTAGTTACAATGCCTGGTATGCCATCATTACATTGACACAAAGAAAACTAGCAAATCTGGGTCGATAGGTTTTATGTGGATACCAAAGTTGATCCCCCTAGGATAACATGGGACCATCCTCTTGGCCGTCCCGACGGCCCGACTCCTCCTCCATATGACCGCAGCCCAGGCTCCGGTCCTGGATTCACAGGTGCAAACACGAACTACCCTCAGTCAGATGCGGAAAATCCAAGAGACAGAGGATTGCTCTCTGCTGGGGCCGGGGCCGTTGGTGGATTTGCATTGGCAAAAAGTACGTTCTACAGTCCTTTCCTTGAGAAAAATCAGGCAGATACAAAATCTCTCTAGTGATGGACCACAAAAAGCAAAATAATAATCAAGGTGGGTATCACCCTTCGTTTAAATATGTAGTTATCCACAATTATCACCACTAAGGTTATGCTGCCCCACCATCTGGGCAAAACATGGGTCCACAAATACATGGCTGGCCTCCACCACAAAACTACTACCCTCCTCAGGGATATGGACCTCCTCAAGGATATGGGCCCCCTCAAGGGTATGGACCTCCTCAAGGGTATGGCGCCCCTCAAGGATATGGACCCCCTCAAGGGTACGGGCCCCCTTCAGGAAATTACGGTGGTTATCCTGGATATGGACCTCCTCAGGCTCAACCCCAAGCGGTAGTTATGCAAGAGCAGAAGAGGAAATCAGGTCCTGGTATGGGCACTGCACTGTTAGCCGGAGGCGCTGGCTTGGTAGGCGGTGCGCTACTTATGGATGCGATGGAAGATAGGGAAGAAGAGGCTTATCAGGATGGTTATGATAATGGTTTTGACGATGGCGCTGGTGACTGGTAAACGATTAGCTCGACTAACGTGTACAACTGGATTGGTCATCGACTGATATAGTCGATGTACTTGGCATATGCAGGATCTCATGCTCTAATATGGCAATCTGTCTGTATACTATGCTTTTCGCTTTGACAAATGCGGATGTCATGATTCTTGAATAGATTTATTCACATGCATGTGGTTGCATGTCTGACACTCTGCTAGACAAGCTAGGAGTCAACCTGTGTAGTTTGATAAGAGCGCTCATCTCTTGCTGTGCTTGTTCGCAATCTATTCATATTCTGGTCTACCTCTGATTGTGTGATACGAAGACACGCCAGCAACACAGGTATAACAGTATAATTAGTGTGGGGACCGGCCTAAAACCCCTGGGATTTGATTCTTGAGGCGAGTTCGTCCGAACAGAATCCCACCATATCAGACAAAGTCCAAATTTATCTGAACCTGCATGCTGGGGTCAGTCCTGACGCTAGAAACCAATCTTCCCCCCCGTGGATACATTACAAGAAATATACTTGATACTTTGATTTGCTTTCCTATTTCAAATATCAAGGTCTTGTAGCTGACATGATTTTCTACGAGGTCTGAGAGAGTTGTTAAAATGCAAGGTCAGCGGCAGAACTTTTTTGCGGTCAACATTCTTATTACGCAACTTGCAAAGCGCTAAGACCACGAAGAACCTACAATTGGTGCACTAGGGGGTAGAGTGGAGTCTGCCGTGAAGTGTTCTAGTGAAAAGGTCATGTGGATGCTCAAGGTCGAGGGCTGCAATATCGAAGAGGCTCTCATCGGGCATGAAGTGAACATGATAGATCTGATATGCAGTGAGGCCATATTAGGATGAAAGTGAAAAGGGAAGGGGAGACTACTTGATAGGCGGGCGCCTATATGGTTGGGTCGTTTCTGGCGTCCTTGAGGAGGAGCGTCCTCCAAAGTTGGCCTAGTCTTGAGGTTGGGCAGCGTGAGAATATCTAATATTAATCATCAATGATACCTGTTGTGGATCCTCTAGAAGATCATCATTGATGGTTGAACAACACATCATTAGGTGTGATTAGAACCTCGTGATCATTTTTTTCTAAGTAATTTTCTCAAAGCTTAATTCAAAGACTTCGATCAAGTATCCACAAGCTATGCTATGCGGCGTGGTCCAGCACTATTTTGACCAATTTTGGAGTGTCAATGTGTATCAACCTCCATTTGGTAAATACATGAAAGACATGCTATGCATATGACTTCCAATGAATACCACGCGCTACATTGTGTACCAATCTTATCAGCCTGACGGTAAGCTGACCTGACTAATGCCGCCCAGGCCGTGAAGCTCATTCACACGTTCAAGTAACGCACTAGACCAAAATGTAGTCCGTCGACCTCAAGGACACACACAGACCGCAGACTGTAACTGAGAGTTCATGGAAGGACCCCAGAATGGGATATGATCTCTTATAATTATAATTACACATCTCCAGACGGATACTAATAAGGACAGTTTCACGTTGGTGCATCAGTTCCACTACACAGAACTCCAATAGGCAGCTGTGAGCATGGTCTACTGAATGGCTGAATCACTTCAAAATCCTAGTAAGGTCTAGTATCTCCTGTTTTCCAAACCCTCAGACCATGAGGATCGTCAACGTGAGCCCTTCAAATTTTCAAGCTAGCACGAGAGAACCCACGTTTGTTGATAGGCGATGACTCAATTTTAGTCAATTTGTTGGTGTACTCGTAGCAAGCGAATAGTGGTAACTGAGACCTTTGATGGTCACGTGACATGTACTTGTAGATTAGGGGATTGTGGAAATTCACTTTGTTGAATGGCCAACAAGTGGGATATCTACTCGCGGCAGGGTCTCGACCTCGCCTCAGCAACAACTTCATACGGTTTCTCAGTGGTAAAGTCAGGGACCCGACTGGGTGTGAGTTGCCCTTTTCATCACTCAACCTGCCTGTTCCTGAGTTCTCCAGTTCCGAATCGCTCGCGGCATTACTGACACCACTGTGGGTTTTACCAGTACCATTGTGGATCATGTACTCTTTGGAGGCAGTACCGTCACTCGTTCTGTCGCTAGTTCTGCAGTCGAATCCGTCTTTACCCTGGCAGAGCAATTCGCACTTGCTCCAATCCACCTTTCCGAATACGTCACCTCAACATCCCTCATAGCCGCCTACAGCTCCATTAATGTCCTCTCTGTTATATTTCCTGGTAGCAGTGAAGCAAGTTTCTCCTTGGCATCTTTCATCACACTAGTCCGCAGGGAATGGTCGAATCGAAATGGGTTCTTACCCAATAAAAATTACGGCTTGACTCAGATTGCTAGAGCTGTGGTGGCATGGGTAGCTTTACAAGGTGTTACCCAGGAATGGCAGGAACGACGCTGGTTTCAGTACCTAAGAGAGCTGGACGTTATGGAACAAGACAGGAGTGAGCATGAGCGGCCGACTCTACGGAAGAGGTGTGTGAACTAGAGATGTTCTCCTACTCGCCCACGACAAACAGCTTATCGGCATTCAGGAATTCTAGGATTCGTGTGACTTCGGATGTCATTTTTCCAGGTCGGGGTGGACCTCAAATCATCGCTGCCGATATCGGTGAAGCACCTCAGACTAGTACCCTATCGGCTAATTCCAGAAATTCGACTCTTTCCTCACTCTCGACTCTTACTATGACTTCATCGAAACGCACATCATCCCCTGTCCTGTCTCGTGCTCCTTCAATGCAAAAGCTGTCTCCGGTATCATCACGCCAGCCGTTAACATCTCCGACAGCTTCAACCTACATGTATCTACATCCAATTCCATCAGATCATCCTTTCCCCATCAACCATCCTACTGAACCTCAGCTCCTCCCCTTTGAAGAGCTGAAATCGACCCTCAGACGCCTGTCGAAGATGGTATTAGCTGGTTACGGTGGTGCTTCGCTCCTCTTTTTTGGTGTGGCACCTCATATAAGATCGTCGGATACTGAACTCGGACAAGCCGGCGACAAAAGAGAGGAAGAAGCTAAACTTGAAGTAGCTGTGGACGCAGCAGAAGCAGAAGCAGTTGGAGACGACTTCCGTCTTGTTGCCTCCCATTCTCAATCTAAGTATTCGTGGTGGGACCAACTAATGGGGAGGTATGACAGAGATATTTTTGAGCAGTCTCTGTTGAGGTACGAGGAAGAGAAAAAAAATAAAGATATAGAAGAGAGGGAACAGGCAACACAAAAAGAAAAGAGAGATAAAATGAAGACCACCGCTATTGTTGGAACAGAACACCTCATGCCCAGGTTTTGGGTACTCACGGATTACAGCCGAGGACAGATAGTTCTTGTTCTCAGGGGTCTGTTCATTGCTTCTTGAATTATTCTATGTGCTGATAGATGTTTCCAGGTACTATGTCTCTGAATGAAATTGCTGTCGATCTTACTTGCCGCCCAGAGCCATTTCAACCTGCTCAGACTGATTCTTTTGAGTCTGTTGATGAGGAAGCGGCTGATTCTCATGTTTGGAGACAATCTACATCACGCAAAAAATCGAAAATGAAGAAGCAACCTACGTATTTCGTGCATTCTGGCATGTTGCGTATGGCAAAAGCCATGGGTGATATTGGTAAACCTGTGCAACTCGCTGTTCAAGAAGCACTGTATAACAATCCTGGTTTTGGTGAATTCTGACTCTCTGAATTCTGGTCCAGTTCTGAACATCTTTACAGATCTGGTGCTATGCGGACACAGCTTAGGTGCTGGAGTGGCGACAATCCTAGGTTTGGTGAGTGATAATCCCAGTTAGGAGACTTGGTTAACAAATATTAGATGTGGGCTGATCCAAACAACTGCTTGACTGTGCATTCAAGTGGCCTTCCGGCCGGCCGCAGAGTCTATGTTTACTGTTTCGCCCCACCGTGTGTATCCTCCCTCACAAATCATTTCAACACAAGTTAAACCCTGTTTTCAGCGCCCTGACAGATGCCAGACTCAGTGCTCTTGCCAAAAAGCTCGTAACGTCTTTCGTTTACTCTCACGATGTTGTTGGGCGATTATCATTGGGATCCGCTCGTGACCTGAGAAATGTGGCATTGTGGTTATGTGAAGCAGAAGAGGGTAAACATCAGTTTAGCAGGGATGGAGAGGATTTACAGAACGATGGGTGGTCAGCTGTCACAAATCGTGCCAAAAGATGGAAAGAGGCGACTGAGAATGGCGGTAGGGGAAGGCAGGAAGATATGGATTGGGTGCGTCCGTTTCCTTGGCTGACTACATGGACCCGAGCGTTATTAATCCAGCGGTACCCAGTTAATTGCAGTGCGCAAGACATTGGAGGCCAACATGCAAGATCAAGATTTGTTTCCTCCTGGGCGTGTGCTTTGGGGTATGAGAGATGGTGACCTGCATCCTTCGCACCAGTTAAAAAGAAAGAGAAGTAAAGACCAATTGAGGGTATTCGAGGTGCTAGATGTAGAGAAAGTATTTGATCAAATAGTTTTTGCGCGAAACATGCTTACGTGCGTTTTGAAATTCTTCTCTATTGGTGAAGTATGAGAACTTATACTGACAATAGGGCACACATGCCTCATCAATACGATCGAGTTCTTCATGATCTGCTGTAGACAACTACGATACCCACTTAGATTCACCGCTTATCTGATGACCCTCACGAATTCTCGCATACTGACTTGCCAGTGTATCACTATTCTATAGTATGTAGTTATTTTAATTGATTTTAATCCTGCATCTATTTCGGGAGTGAAACATCTGATCTCACTTCCTCAGGAAAAAGGGATTTATTGTTCATCCACCTCCTATCCCATTATTCTGGCTATCGATTTAGGAGTTCTTTCCTGTTGATGCAAAATGGTTCCTGCGACCTCAATTCTGAGAATACAATGTTATGAATAGGAGAACCAAAACAAATATAGCGACGTCCGAGAAAGTGCAGGCCCGATTGGAAATCATTACCTCCTACGGACTATCTTGGGAACTCGCAAGACATCATAACATGCTTTTCGGCTGTCATTGTCAGGGATGCAGGACACTGAACCATGAAGTCTACTGAGATCCATAGACTGAGTGGCTTTTCTTGTCGATAGGGGTTTAAAGATCAGCACCATTAAGAATGCGAGACTAGGACATCTGATCTCGGCGATGACAAGCGTTACACTAAAAATAGGTTGGGGTTTCATCTCCTGGTCAAATGTTACACTTTCTTGTCAGATAAAGACGAGACTCATCTCGTCACGCGTTTGTAACGAGTTTCGTCCTCCCTCTCTTTGCTCTATCTCAACTCAACAAAGCAATCAAGAGCGCTCTAGAATAATTGCAATACCGATAGCCTCTGAAGCTACTGGTGCTGTCTGGTACACCTTTTCACCAATATAAACGACTCGAGTTCAATGAACCTGTCATCATCTAGTTACAGAACGTGCAATGTACTCATCATCACATGGACCCTAAAGATATTAATATAGTTTGAAATCACAGCGAATACGTGTTTTCTCCTAACTTTGTTCTGGTCCAAAATATACTTCGTTTTCGAACTCCGAATTTCGTGACAGAAAATGGGAATGAGTTGGTTCCAAGCATACAAGAGAGCGAGAAGACTCGATGAAGGCGAGTCGCTTACTAAAGTTTGACTAGACCTGTGAAGAGACAGGCATTTGACACGATCATCAGAGTGGTATGCATCATCTGTAATTGAGTGAGATTACACATAATACACAATGATTGGCGGACAAAATCTGAGTGCTAGTCATGACGAAAGTGCTGAGATTGATTGTGAGTATCCTTGAGGGGGATATCACAAATGACCCCCCTACGCCATCGCTGTCCCCAATTAATTTGACACAGCACGAATGAGATACAGTGGACCACGCTGGTAATTAAGAACTATAGGACGTTATCTCGGATATGAGAGGCTGTGGAACCAAAGCCTTATGTCGAAGTCAGAATCGAGGTCCGCACGACCACGGAAGGTCCAGGTTTCATCCAATCACTAGCCGTCGGAAGTTAAGGCAGGAGAGATGGTGCGATGATCTTTTCCTCGTGACATTGTCCAAAGTCTACCTCTGTCATTGAGACTTGTACAAGATTAATAATTAAATATAGCGAAATCATCACCAAAACCCAAATGCTGGATAAGACCACGAGGGCAAGGAAGACGTGTGCAGGGACGTGGAGGATCCAGACGGAAGAGGGACCTAGTCTTGATCAGAGTGGTCGCGAGGCCGGTACTTAATGCCTCTACTCTCCAGCTCGACTTCAACATCTTCGGGTATACGACCTTTCACATAAATGGCATAGATTCCATGGACACTATTTGCTGTCAGATTGTACGAGCCATAAGGCCCAAGTCAAGGATGCAGGGCATAACTCACTTGTTCTCTGCCATCGCGAAACCCAGCTACTCTCAGAATTGATCCCAGCGATTATCCCTTCGAAAGAGGTAGTGGTACAGGAAGCTATACGGTCTGGGCTACCTTTAAGCTACATGACAAGATAGTTTGAGCACCGGCCAACCCAGGAGACTGTGGCACGCAATGCACCTGCGCACCTGCAAGACATCATCACAGTTAGGACAACCAATTTTTCTGAAGTCTGAAGGGGTGAGGACGATAGAACAAAGGAGACATGCACGAAGATTCTTGCTCTTTGCTTGTGGGGGTATAGGTGCAGACATTTCTTGTTGTGAGGCGTTCGAGTTCAGAGGAATAGCCACGTGATGTAATTTTTTTTATTCAAAAATTTATTACGCGGTGCGGCAGCGTACAATGTATGTATTCTAAAATACATATGAGCTAGAACTACAAAGAAGCCACTGATAATCACTCAGAAAAAAAACTGAAACCTAAGTAGGACCGAGAAGGGGAAAAAATGAAGAGGGGAAATACGAAAAATTATAAGGAAATTTTTGTAGTGCACGAGGGAAACTCATCCTACGATATGTTACTGGTCCAATGCGACCACAGCTGGGCAGAGTACTCGACAGCCATTCGATTCTCTATCTTGTAATTTGAGCCCCTGCAACTATTCATGATATGTGCTCTTGTTTCGAGATCATGAGGATCACTCATGTCATAGGGACATGTATGACCGCATGAGCTTTCTTCTATACTTGCCAATATGAGTGTGATTCAAGATAGCCCTAGTAGGTCTCGCACATGGTGACACTGAACCCAGGTGATAGGATTTCTATTCCACAACAAGACATATATATATCTAATCTATGTTTACCATCTCGTGATATCCACTTCTGCTTCTCCAAACATGCTTGTTTTTTTAATTTCAAAATCTTCTACTTCATATTCCTCCTCTTTATCATAATATTCTGGGAATTCTCTCCAGAGAAACCTCAGAATATGCCCATTGATCACCTCGAACTCGAGTAAAAATCCATCATGTCCATCTGGTGAATGCACGGTTACCAACTCTGCTTCGGGGATATTATCTGCGATCTCTTTTTGTTCAAAGGGAGTGAAGAGCCCATCTGTCGCAATGCTGATCACGAGCGCACGAGGAGGTAAAGTTGATAGAGTATGCTTGAGAGCCTGGGATCCAGACATGTCGGAAGGTATACGGTCGCGAGATACGTCATGAGAGTCGAGTTTTCGTGTGATATGTATATAGCAATTTGCATCAAAACGGTTGACGAATTTGTCGCCCTGGTAGCGGAGGTACGACTGTGCCGAGAAGATTTGAGGTTTAGAAATGGTAGAAGCTGAAGTTGAAGTTGCGACAGAACTGGCAAAAGTAGTCTTATCTGTCGAAGGAGTCTCCAAAATACTGTTGGTAGATTTACTCGTAGCCGCAGTCCGTGTTCTTGTGTTCTTATGGCCATCGTTATGATAAACGATAGCATCATCCCTCTTCGGTGACTCAGGCGGAGTAATCGGCTTCTCTCCCAACCTTTCCTGACGCTCCACCCGTACCTGCGGTTTCCTTCCAAACTTGGACTCGAAAGAATCCCTTGTCCGGTAAGTCAGAAGAGCACTCATCCTCGCAGCGGCCAGCCCGCTCGCAGGTTGTTGATCATAGAACCCATCCTGATATCCTGGATCACTGTATATACTCTGTCTCTGAGCTTCCCCCCACGAGATACACCACGCTGAATGTCGAGCGGATGTTGCAAGTGGAATCACGTGTCGGACAAATCCTGATGGAGTACAAAGGGGCCATTCAAGTACTGCCATGCCACCCATAGATCCCCCAATAACAACGGCTACAGATTTGACACTAAGATGATCTAATACGAGTTTATGCAATCTGAAAGAAATGGTTAAGGGACATAAACGTGAAGTTGTTCAGCGGCGGAATGGCGCACCGGACATCATCTCGAATCGTAGTGGGCGGGAATTCAGGACCATAAATACGTCCAGTGTCGGGATTGATAGTAACTGGTGATGCAGATCCATACGGGGAGCCGAGACTGTTGGCACAGAAAATAAAGAACCTCCTCGAGTCAAAGGCTTTCCCCTTGCCCATCATAGGTCCCCACCAATCTTCAACATCAGCACTCCCAGTAAATGCATGACAGATAATCATAGCATTATCCTTTGCTTCATTGAGCTTTCCCCATGTTTTATACGCTACAGGGACTTGCTTAATTGTTGCGCCACATTCGAGAGTAAATTGAGGGACAGAGAAAATTTCTTGGTCGATGAGAAGAGTCATTACGGCCCGAATAAATATGGCTAGAAGGGAATTGGTTTCTGTCATGTGATTTTGTGATTTTGTATGTTCACATCCATGTGGCGTTCCTTGACCTCAATTTTTGCTAAGATCTGCGCTTATGAGCACTATCACCAATCAACTTGGCTCCGGTGAGCTTGATTCGCTTTTCAATATTTTTGAGTTGATTGATACAAATGCAGGTGCCCTTTCCGGCTTGACAACGACCGTATGTCTCCAACCATGTGAGTGAACCAGCAAACCAATTCTCCAAAGTTTGAACAGATCATCAGTCGACCTGCTAAAAACACGCATGCAGCAGGTAGATAGACAAATCCGACCAAAGTAAGTCCTTTCGATATCCTTCTAAGTCCTGAATCTCTCAAATTCCTTTCTTTATTAAGTACTTCGCTCCTATTCATTACAATAAATGACATTGTCGCCAAAAATGGGTGGCAAGGGCTGTGGCGTGGTACAGGAGCTACTCTGATGCGAAATATGCCAGGTGTCGCTATCTATATGACAGCCCTGACTCAACTTCGAACTCGGATGGCAAGCTCACCCTCGTTTGCTGCATTGTACAAACAACCACGAACAAATACTGCCAACTCCTCAGTTCTTCCAACACTGACTAGTACAGGAAACCTTATATCTGGAGCAACAACAAGAGTTGGCGTAGGTCTTCTACTCAACCCTCTTTCTATCATCAAAGTTCGGTATGAGGTGCGTTGCCTTTCCGACGTTTCTACTGGCCTCATATCGCTTTTTGATTATAGAGCAACTTGTACGCCTACAGGAGTCTTCTCGGCGCACTTGCATCTACTGCTCAACAGGGTCCTCGCGAGCTACTCCGAGGATTCATGGCTACATCATTGCGTGATGCTCCGTATGCTGGAATTTTTGTCTTGTTCTATGAAGGAACCAAACGTGAAACCTGTAGGTTTCGGTTTACCCCTGATTTTATATGACTAATCTGATCAGTTTATCTCGTTCCGCCAACGAGTACATTCCACTCCACCGTGATTCATGGTTTATCTGCGGCATCGGCCGGTACAATAGCAACACTGACAACCCAACCATTCGACGTTATAAAGGTAAGTCTCCCCTCCCTCTGTTTTCTGTATTTTGCTATCCTTTCTAAAACTTCATACAGACCAAAATCCAAGTTCGTCAAGAGGACAAATATAGAGGATTTTTTCGAACTATGTCTACCATCTGGCAGGTGTGTAAGCTTCATGAAACACCGTAGCTTTATTCCCACACGAAGATTACTTGTTTTATCCAGCAACGTGGCATTCGTGGCTATTTTGACGGTGCTTCTCTTCGTATGTCCCGCAAGGTCTTAAGTTCTTCAATAGGATGGATGGTCTATGAAGCCATCCTCATGTTTATGAGAACTTCGAAGCCACATTCATAATGTTATTCGATCGGGACAAGTCATAAAAATATATGGTCCCTTAATGATTCTTCCTTGATTGTCAATCATGCCAGATATTATCTGATAATTTGATATAATGTAGCTTTTATGAACACACTAGTGGAATAAATTCATTGATGGTGTGACTTTTATATTCGAGAATCACATGAGGCCCATTTGTGACGCATCGAAAGAAGCTGGATGCATCTAGGATAGGTTATGAGTACTCCTTTTGGATGAACTTTGCGATTGTTTGCAGCTGGATGTTCGATGTACCCTCATAGATGGCACCCTAGAAGAAAAAAATGCCAATTTTAGCTCAGAAAGTGCTCGAAAAGATGGGCTCACAATTTTGGAGTCTCTCCAGTACTTTTCAATGCCTGTCTCTCGTGTAAACCCAACACCACCAGCCCATTCAATAGCTGAACCAGATACTCGTTGAGCCACCTGGCTACTCCAGTACTTGGCCATAGCGGCTTCCTTTGTAAAAGGCCTGCCTTCTTCTTTTCGGCGTGCAGCATTGTAAGTCAGGAGACGGGTAGTCTCGATATCAATAGCTGCTTGGGCAATCTGGAATTGCATTCCCTGGAAGTGTCCAATAGGTTGGCCAAATTGTTTGCGTTGGTAGGTGTAAGGAACAGCTTTATCAAAGACACCTTGAGCAAGACCGAGCATCTGTGCGGCAATACCGATGCGACCTTATGGATCATTCAGCTGTATGGGTACATCAAGTTGTGGTAAATAGTTACCCTCATTTAGAATTTCGATGGCAATTTTGTAGCCTTTGCCCTCACCGCCAATGATATTTTCCTCAGGAATCTTGAGATCATCGAAGTTGAGAGTGCATGTCGAGGAAGCGCGGATACCAAGCTTCTGCTCTTTCTTCGCGATTTGGACGCCCATGTCTTTTGTAGCAATAAAACAAGTGATGCCCTTGTAGCCCTTGCTTGGATCAACCTATGATCGATGATACTAGCATCTAAGAAACACCAAGGGAGATATGGATACTGACGGTCGCAAAGATCAGGAAGACATCAGCTTCGTTGGAGTTTGTAATCCACATCTTAGAGCCATTGAGGATGTAGTGGTTGCCTTCCTTCCTGGCACGGGTTTGTAGTGCGAATGCATCGGAACCTGAGGCAGGCTCAGATAGACAAAAAGAACCGAGCTGACACAAGAGTCAATGAAAATGTCGCATATCCATCGAAGGAACTTACACTCTTTTCAGCTAACAGTGGTAGCCACTTATCCTTCTGTTCCTGAGTGCCGTAAGTCCGAATCACAGTATTGACGAGGGTATTGTGGACATCGCACAATACGGAGACTGAAGGATCAATTTTTGCAAGTTCTTCAATGGCAATGATTGCGGAAGTGAAAGAGGATCCAGCGCCTCCATGATCTGGGCTGGTTTCGATGCCCATCAACTGGAATACACCGGAGTTCTCCCTCAGTGAGATTGTCATACATGGAACAACATACACCTTGCTCAAACAGGCTCTTTATGATAGAAGGATCCATATTTTCTTTCTCATCCATTTCCCGGACCTTGGGACCAACGACATCGACAGCGAACCGCTGAACTTCGGGTACCAAGTCAGGCATAAGACAGAGATTATACCCCCAAGGCAGCATACCTGCTTCTCTCAACATATTCTCCTCCTCAGTAAAGACGTCCAATGATCTTGGAAGGATGGCTTCATTCCTAATATATCTTGATGCCGAGAACCGCCTATTACGGTAAGGTATGTCGATATCTGGGGAAGATGATATGCTCGCCTTGTTATGTGTGTCGAGAAGACTCGAGTGGAAGATACAAGTGAACGGAAAGTAGCAGACCTCAACATGAGCGACGTCCCAGAGTGCGAGAACTCTTAAACTATGAATGATGGCAAATCACATGCCATTTCCTCGATCTCAATATGCGTCGGCGTTTTCCGAGCTTTCACAACCACATCACAATGACCACCAGGTTACTCACCATCGTCCTTGCCTTCGCCGCCGCCAATTTTGCACTTGCAAATACTTCTGTCGTTACATGGTCGTCCTCGGGGTGCGTCTTCTCTCATCGTTGCCATTGGTCGACCTATCGTTTCCTACAAGGTCAACTGCACTAGACACGGTCCCGACGAAGCTCAAGTCGACCGAGTTCCTCAATCATATCCTCAATGATGACCAACTATGTGGTTATGATGCAGTGGCTATCATTGATCAACCCAATGTATATTCTTTTACAGCTGAAGTGTAACAGTCATTCATAATCCCTTTCTAGATGATTAACCTTTCCCCATCAACCCATATCGCCCGTAGCATGTCCTCAGCATCATCCTCACGCTCCTTTGAACTTACGGGATCAATTGATTTGCCCAATGCTGCACAATCCCTTTCATCCCGCTGCGGCGCTCGTTTTCTCAATTACTCACCCGGGCCTTCGTCCTCCGGCGACGTCGTTCTCCAAGAGGGCATAAAGCACGTTCTATGCCTCAACATGCTCAATACTCAACACAACTCTGACGTCGAGGAACATGGTGCGTTTTGTTAAAAGTATAAATGGTGTCGGATCTCTGACTCGCTTCTACTAGAATCAGCTCTTGCGGCCGAACTCGCGGCTATCTCTTCCGTCTTTCGTTCCTATTTCATAATTTACACTGGCTCTGGATCATCAAAACTGCAAGTCCGTCAAGCGCCCGATATTATCTCCCGACCTGTTATCGACGCCACTAGCAACAATTCTTCGTCACGTCAACCTGCTAATCCGCCAGCCCATGACTCTGTAATTTTCACGACTGGTCTAATTACCAGTCTACTTATCGTCTCTTTTATTCTCCTCCCTGTGCTCATTGTGGGTGTCTCGGCTCTTGCTAGTATTCAGACCCCTACTCGCATGGAGGCACCAAAAGGATTCAGTGCAGTCGAGAAGAAGAACCAGTAGTGATCCTAGTTCTGTATTCTCCCTTATATCTTAGATGGGTGGACCACTTGCAATATAACTTGCCAGTCATGTATACCTTGTACGACCGATTACAGGATAATAGATACAAACAGGTATGAGTAACCAAAAAATGTAGAGTACAATGCGAGTGATAAATGAAAGCGACAATAATGTAATGAAGATATGGCTTTTAACCAAACCCATCAGAATGAGAATCAAACTGAGAATTAAGAATCAATCTCTATGCCATCCGCACCATCCGTAACCTGCCCCATGATATCCACTATAGCCAAATGCATCGGTAAGATCGGATTACCACTCATCCTCCCCCCACTCGGCAAACCCATACTATTCTCGCCCTCTGGCGCCGACATCCTCCACCTCGCCTGAGCGAGCACACTCAACTCGTAAAAATTCCTCGTCACATCTCTATGAACATTTTTTAATTCCAACAACGTCGTTGTATACCCATCCTCATTAGACTTCTTGGAAAACGACGCAGGGTAACAAAACGTTGCAAGAACGTGGATATGAAGCATCGATATAGACGTATTTGGTGCTGAGCGTGGGACACGAACGAGACATGTTGTCGATCTCGGGACCAGACCCACAGGATGAGGCATCATTGACCCAGTAGCCGAATCCACCGGCGACTCCATTGGCGGCACCGTAGATATAGAAAGGACATTTGCGCTAGCAGGTCCAGCTGCATCAATTTCCGAACTCCCATCGCCCATTCCGCTGCTGCAACTCGAAGGGTCCGCAACATAAGGTAACGATAACCCAATATCAGATTGACTAGGCGGAGTGGCAATAGGCAATACAATATTTGGATATAGAGCATAAGTCGTGCTGGATGCGTCTGAAAATACATTACTTGTTTTGACATTGGGCGTAGTCGGAATCGAGGTAGATGAAGGTTGGTGTGAGGTAGCAACATCCAAATTCAATTTCGTGAATAACCAAGGACTATCCGGATCTGCACATAAAAGTGAAACGTGTACGGCTCCAAGACGACTCCTGAGTATCGCATCAGGCAACAAATTCGTCCACGCTTAATCAAAATATATCAGTGAAAAGCACATAAAATCTGGAAACGAAGACACAAACCTGTCAATTCTGTTTCACCCATAACGCCAAGTTTTGAGATGACAATCCTCCACTCGGTATCTGCTCTCCTAGCGAATCCGACAATAAACTCCCAAACCTTCTTCAACGCCAACACTTCCTCATGACTCACACCAACACCCGGGATCCCCCTGGATCCTTGACTGGCATCGATATGGACAATATCGCTAAGACCACTGGCGCAAACTTCAGTGGTCGGACCAACATTCCCTTCCCCATCCCCATCCTGCTGTTCATTAGCACTCTTCACAAGCCAGACCCCCTGATCCCATGCCTCTCCCCTCTGATCAACACACGCAACCATAACCCACTTTCCGCAGCTACTAATCTTATACCCGGCATGCAATAACGTCCACCTATCTAGAACATCCAAGCTTGGACGTATACTCCTTTTGTACGTAACTTTGCTATACACCGGCCTCGCAATCGTGAAAATCGGTTTTTGTAAGAAGGCTTTCATGATCAGTGGAGTATTACCAGGTTGAAACGCTCGTGCGAAAGATTGGGTCACAGACACCAATATCTGGTTATATAAGTTTACGCAGAAAGACTCAAGTTGGTTTGTGTTGGATGGATCAGCTTCAAAATGATTGATTGCATGTTCTGGGATGAGTCGGAGTAACACTTGATTTTCGGGGAGGCTCTTGTGTGCCTTCTGCACAGTGGAGAGTATTTGGCGAAAGACGGGAGAAGAGAGGGTCATCAAGGTGACAGGCACTACGAGGAACAATAGGATGGGTGTTGATATCCCAGTCAGACTAGTTATGAAAGAAGCTACAGTCCGAGCGTCAGTTCATGTAAAACCATTATAGAACAAAAAACATACCAAAAGTCTTTCTGAATGATGTATCAAATCTCAACGATACCAAACCATCCTTGATACATGATGTGCTCGTCCCATACTTTAGTTTACCCAAATGCTTAGTCTATCAAACTATCAATATCCCTGTCACAAAAAAAAAAGAAGTATTACTGCACACCTCGTAAGCGTTGCACACGCCCGCAAGCCAATTTGCAACTTCCAACTGTCGATGTTGTTCCCCATCATCCGCAAATAACACAAACACTGTCCCATCTTTTTCCCCACTCTTCGGTCCCAGACCAAGCTTCTCCCAGAACCTCAAGGCGGGCGGTAAAACGGTAATGATAGCATCACCTTTACCGACTGAGAATTTGGGAGGCATTAGAACCTGCAGAGCTTGAGATTTCTCTGTGGCCAGAGAATCGTTGGATGAATTCGCTGAGAGTAGATCATGGATGATCAGGATGGGCTGTGGAGAGGAGAAAAGTGAACGCACTCCAACCGAAGATATCATCAACTCTCAACCCAGTTTTCACACCCTCCAACCTCCCCAACACTTTCTCTACATTTTTAACATCACTAACCCAAACCTCTGTTAATCTCTTCCCTCCTACCCCTACACCACCACTGCTACTCTCATCCATTGTCCTCCTTTTCTCCTCTCCACTCGAAACATCAAATATATGATTCGCAGCCCACGTATCCCTCCAAACAACATTCTCTACCGCCTCTTTCGCAAGGACGTTGACAACCACTTCCAATGCTCTCCATTTCTCCGCTGTCAATCCTAATCCTGCAGCTGGAGAAACAGGCGTAGGGACATTTACAATAATGTTCCCTCCTGTTCCTGCCCCATGTAGACCACTACTGTTGCTACCAACGCCGACGATAGTACCAGTCCCAATGGTTGATCCTGGTGGACGTAGAGGTTTTGAAAGCGGCAGCAAATGTGCATGTTGAAATTGGGTATGTAGAAGTGTTGGACCAAGCGGGAGATATGGGGGTGGTGGGGTGTTCGGACGGCACGTAACTAGTGTTTCTTCCTTGCCTTCTGCATCTTCTCCTTGATCCATGTCAGAACCATCATCCTCGGACTGAGAAACTTCGTCTTCTGAGTTTTCAAACTCAACATCCTCAGAACCTTCGATAGAACCTACCAATGACGATCGGTGGACTCCCCATTCCCCCTGTTCACCAATCCCCCAAGGCAAAATTCGCACATTCTTTCCAGCCCTACTACTCTGCAGTGTGAGTCTCCTCTTCACTCCTATCAACTTCCTCATGACTCCGACTCTAGGATCCGTTATCGCGTCATAGCGAGGTCGCCAACTCTCAGCATGTGTATCTTGAAGAGTCGTGAATCGAAGCAATCTGGAAGGTAGAGAACGCTTTCGTGCTATAACGCGAGGGTTCACAGAAAGCAAGGGCGATAATCTGGGTTCATCAGGTGGTGGACTAGGTAATCCAAATTTCCCCATGGGCGCATACTTGCCATCTGATACACGATGAGACTTGGCAAATGGTATAGGATCAAAGAAGCCTGCATTTTTGCCCAATTCAACAATATCCGGGGAGCCATGATACCGTTGCACGTCATGCTCTAAATGCACGTTTGGCGTTGGTGGAATCCCATCATTGAAGGGTGTTTTCGAATCCACCCCTGGGGTAGAAGAGATGACTTCAGAAGGGATAGCAGAATCTATATATTCCGCAGATCGAGGGGTGAGCCCATCAGGAAAGATAGAAGACCAAGGACCACCGGGGTGTGGTAAAGGTAAAAACTGCGAGTGAGGACTCGCATTTGGAAACCCAGGTTCAGAAAGGTGAGCATCCCCAAACAAAGGTGGCGGCGGGACCTGCAAAACATTAGGTATAGAATTCACAATTGGAGGTTGCTGTTGTAGAGGGGGTGGAGCGGGCACTGCGTTCGTCGTCGACGGTCGATCAAAGAAACTAAAATCATCGTCTGTAAAATCGTCGAATTCCATACCAGAACTAGTTCCAAAATTCATCCCATGAGAAGTGTCATCATTGTACACAGTTGACCTGTTCCCAGGACCGGCGGAACTCAATCTTGAATCCTCGCCTAAATCCATATTCATGTCACTCATGCCAAAATCCATACCAAAATCCATGCCCATATTAGACATCATATATTCAAAAGGGTCATAGGAAGCTGAGGATAGGGGAGGTGTTTGACTAGATCCAGCGCTATTTAGTGGTTGTGAAGCTGTAGGTTGAGGAACAACTGGTAGGACTGGAGAAGTGTTTCCTGCAGTGGGGACTATGATGGTATCACCCTGAGGTGGGGATGGGTAAAAGTTCTGCGTCGGTATGTTTGAAAGCGTGGGTGTAGGAGTGTGTACTACAAGGGGTGGTACAATTGAATTGTCTAGAGGTGTCGCATTTGAAGACATCGATGGCATAGTACGAGCGATCATACTAGGAGAATGACCTTCGCGTTCTCGTTTGAGTCGTTCTCGCTCACGTTCTCGGTCTTTGGCAACATGGTCTACATAACTGCTGACCTGAGCTGCAATGGTCCGGATATTTCTAGATTTTGAAAGAGTCAATGCGCGGAAAGCTTCAAGCTCGGCAGTCGGTGAACCGAAAAGAGAAGGCCGACGAAGACAGACGTTAGATGGACATTCGGCTTGAAGAGCAGAGATACTGAGAAGCCTGGGAGATAACTGCAAGGGGCCAGGAAGGTCAGGGGTGTAATCTAAAGGGGATCGGTCGAGGGCAGGAACAAATGCTAGGCACAGACGAGTTGGATAGACGAAGGTGATTCCTTTATCTTCTCCTCGTTTATTTTCGACGCTGATCCACCCGATGATGAATTGAGAATCGAGAGATGGTTGTCCATGGCCTTTCAGTGAGTCTGAGAACTGGCGTTGGAGTGCAGAAGTAGGACCAGAGTAGGTAGTCAAAAAATAAGCTGGGGTGCCATAGGGAAGAAGGAGGATCGGTGATCGTGGAAGAGGCAGAGATGAATGTAGAGGAAGATAGGGTGTTGGGATTATTGAGGGCCGAATAAGGATAGCAGATGCAGTTGGTTGGAGCTGGATGTGGCAAAATATGAGTGGCCTGTTGAGTGCTTTGTACTCCCAACCAGAGCCCCAGTCAGTGCCCGGGGTGAGTTGCTGGTGGGAAATGAGGAAACCATCCTTGCAGCGTTGGACACCAATGTTAGAGGATACTATACTGTCTATGAGACGAGTTCTGAGTGCATCAAGAAAGTGTGAAAGGATATGACGGGGCTGTTCATGAATCTCCTGAAAAGGAAAACAGAATGCAGGCATAGGCGCTCGAAGACCTTCAAAGTGCAGAGCATTCATCGCAGTGGCTGCAGCATGGGTTTTAGCTGTGGACGTTATTGAGAAGACATAGAGAGCTGGACTTTGGCCAAGCTGGACACTAGGAAGAAGAGCATCGTGGATATCTTGCGAAGAGGCTAGATGGCGGCGAGCAGAGTCAAGAACATCCGGCAGACCAAGAGCAGGGGCGTCGGGAACGAGCTGGACAGCGGCGACGGCATGGGCTGGGCCAAGAGGGATGGCGGCAGCGAGGAGGAAAGCGTCGAGCATGGAGGACGAGCACAGATTGTGGGCCGGAGAAAGCCGAGTTTGGAGGACAGAGCTGAGTGTGAAATTTCATTTCTTGTCTTGCACCATGTCCTCCTCCACTGCTGTCCGCACCCTCACCGTCGCCCTCGACAGCGGCCATGCACGCGTTCTCTGCATCGCGGACATCCGTGGCAAGCTCTCAGCCCTCAACGATCTCGCTCGCCAGGAAAATGCTGCCGCGATCATCCATACAGGCGACTTTGGCTTTTTCGAGGCAAATAGCCTTGACCGTATAACAGACCGCACTCTTCGCCATGTCACCCAGTACTCACCTCTCATTCCACAGGCCCAGCGCACACATCTACTGTCCGCAGATAATCCCGACCTTATTCGGTCAACGGTCAACATCTCTCTCCTCTCCGAGTTCCCCCTCCTCCTCGCAGGTCAGATCAAGTTCCATGTGCCAGTGTTCACGGTATGGGGCACCTGTGAGGATGTCTCTGTCTTGGAAAAAATAAGAGCAGGTGTATACAACATTGAAAACCTACATGTTATCGACGAAGCAACAACTCGTCTCCTTGATCTTGGTGGAGTCAAACTCCGCCTCTTCGGCCTTGGAGGTGCACTCGTGCCTCACAAGATGTTCGACAACGGGGAGGGTAAGGCAACAATAGCCGGCGGTGGCGGCACCATGTGGACTACCGCTCTGCAAGTTGGCGAGCTCGTTGACACGGCACAACGCGTGTATGACCCCTCAGAAACACGTCTCCTAGTCACACACACCAGCCCAGGACGCGAGGGCATTATTTCTCAGCTTGCCCTTGTTCTAAAATCAGACCTTACCATTTCAGCTGGTCTTCACTTCCGCTACGCCACCTCATACAATGAATTCAGTGTTCAACCCGATTTCGAAGGCTTCCGCCATAAACTCACCATGGGAAAGGAAGGCTGGGATAAAGTATGGGACAGCGTCAAAAATCAAGTTGACCTCGTGATCGATGAAAATCAACGGATCCTACTCGAAAAGGTTCTTACAGTTGTCAACCGACTTGCTACACTACAACCCTCCACCGGTCCCGGCGCGACTACCCCTGGTGAAGAGCCAGCGTGGAAAAACTGCTGGAATTGGAATCTCTGTGATGCCGCCTACGGTTCACTCGTTCTTGACGTGAAAGATGGCCGTGTTAGCTCGGAGCTAAAGAGCCAAGGTGCGCCTGCTGCTTTGCCCAACATCATTTAAACTGACAATTCCCTTAAACAGGCTTCAATTATGCTTACCGTCGCAGTGCAACAATTGCTCCGGTTCCTAGTTCAGCGACGTCAGCACTCCAGACCGTCAACGGCAGTCAGCCACCAACCAAGCAACCAACGCCCGCCCCCCCAGCACCCTCTGAAAAGCATCTACCCCCACACCTAGCGAATAAATCCAGTGCGACGACAACGACCCCACCCCTACCAACTGTAGCTGCTACTCCACAAGTAGCTCCCGCCTCAAGTGCTCCCAGCCCTGCTCCATCCATATCGAAAGTGAATGGCGATACACCTTCCGACAAGGGAGGGTTCAAGAAAGACAAAAGGCGGGATACCAGACGAGAAAGCAAGTCTGGCAGAAATACGCCTGACGCGCCTAAAAATAACGGGGCACCTTCTATTCCCGAAACGTCATCGACACCTGCAGCCGGAACACCTGAACCAACTGAAGAGCCGAAATCTCCCAGTGACTCGACAGGGTCAGGTGTTCGTTCTCATAGGCCTCATCGATCGGCGCGTAATCCGTGGACTATTTTCATGAAGATGCCGCCGACGACTTCAGTCACCGAGGAAGATATTAGAGAGTTCTTTGCCGAAGTCAAGCAAGAAGTAAGTTGACAATTCTTCCATCATCTCATCATCTCAACCGACCTTATAGATCACCAAGATCACTCTTCCTCATCCAGCACGTTTCAGACTGGCATATATCGAATTCAGCGATGAAGCAAGTATGAAAGCCGGGTTAGAGAAACATGCCGGGGTACGTCATTTCCATCCCCTGTTCCCTTCCTCCACTTACACCCGCATTGATACATAGAAAATCAAAGATATCACACCTGATGTCAAACAAGCGATCGACCGCGAATCGCGTGATCTTCCATTTAGAGGTCGTGGCCGAGGACGAGGCGGTGCAGGATTTGCAGGCAGGAATTTTTCACAAGCTGGGTTGGTAAGAGGTGGACCAAGAAATAATTCTCATGGAGATGCTGTCGTCCCTCCTACTGCAGCATCTGCTGGTGGTGACGCTTAGGCTAGCAATTGACCGTCCGTCTGATCTCGCAGATTTGGCCTTTGTATGATGATTGATGACTCGAGATGATTTTAATGTTGATGTCGCATTTTTTTTCCAGAGCTGATTTCTTGCCCTTTTGTCACCTTTCTTTCTCCCGTAGTTCAGCGTTCACCTTTTTTCCGTCCATTGTCCAACATACATTTTGGTTGATTTGGATCTGCCTACTACTTGCGCGTATATACCATATATCACCATATATCATTCATGCATATACTCGTAATTGTTTTGTTTTTGTTCTCTATCTCTAAATAGAACTCTAACATAAGTTGTGTAGTTCCACAGTCATTGTGTGTCGTGTTTCTGAATCATACAACTTGAGTATAGTCAGTAACTCGTTGCGCTACCTGTCTTAAAGAGTCAAATGATGACCAACGGCGTATCCAGCCATGGGTTCGAGTTAACCCCCCTTAAATACATTGTTGGTCCTAGTGGTATCTGCATCGCTAGGCAATGAGCGTCGGGTGTGCTAGTGAATATTCACATGATTGCCGGCGCACTATAAGTTCATAGCACATTCTGTTAAGAACATTTGTCCTTCGTTGTTGTTGACGAGAGTGCCTCAGTAGCTCCCTTTCTTTCAGTCGGCTGTCTTTAGTTGTGTACTTCTTCTCCCTTCCATATCACCTTCAAACACGTGTATTGTGCACAATATCATTCAAAAATGGAAGGAAAACGAACTTGGGTGTCGCACCACCCAAAGCCTAATTTGCAACAAGTCTTCACTGTCTTCATCATTTCATGCAAAACATCAGCATTGCAGACCTTGATTGAATTCTCCGCGGTGGTCCAAGTTCGGTGGTCAAGAACGAAAAAAAAAAGCCCAAATCTCAGTACATAGTGATCAAGACATTCTTCGGAACAAATTTATAGACGTCACTATTGACGTCCGTTGTATGATACAAAACACTCCGAAATACGGACGGATGACTCCTCGGGTAATTGTCGACGAAGCACAACATAACACCACGGAAACAAGTCACCCCAGCAATGATCTGTCAATTGTCATTTTCCTCGGAGTTTTGAGCGTCTCGAGCATCCAATCGAAAGTTGAACCCGGGATCAATAACCAGGTATGTCTATAAACCCGGGTCTCCAAATTTCCCTGGTCGCCGCCATCTCTCATCTTAGATTTTGGGACCCTGCACAACAAGATTTGATTTTACCATACGTACCCTGTAGACCAAGCCTTGTTACCGAGGAGTATCGCTTAGATTATCGGACAATGATCCTTTCTCTCGGAAATTTGTTCCTCGGTCTACAATGTCTTTGCGCCATTTCCATTGTGTCACTTGAAGATCTCTCAACTTGTTTTCCACCCATCATACAGATCTGTAGTAGTTATCATTTCCCTCCTTGCTTACGATGGTCCCTCGGCTGAACAAAACAGAACCCTTCGTGGGGTTTGAGTTATGATCGCCTACCGCTATCTTTTCCCCAAGTAGTCTCAAATGAAACTTGCACGCGATCTCCATGATCTATAAGTACATTGTATGATGATCCCATGGGTGATGATGATATATGAAAGAAAAATGCAGAAATAATAAGTCAATATTATAAAGCGTCCTCAAACAGGAGTTTTCGGGGTTTACTGAGAACAGGCGCGGGCCTGATCAGCGCGGGCCTGTACATGAACGTCAGCAACAGAAATAATCACGTTGTCAAGGCACAAGAAGAAAAAAATTCTCACATCGAAGTCCCGCACATCGCAGCAGGGTTGCCCATAATAATACTTTCAGATACACCTGAGATACTGTCCTTCTTTCCATATGCTGATGCGTCAAACAAATGATCTGTTGTCTTCTCGAATGATGCTAACATCAGAACACTGTCTTTCATTTTGGCTACTCCAAACCGCGTAATTCCAAGGACCTCGCCCTATATTTCGTTGACCGTCGGAGTCTAGGGTCAGCATACGCTGCACTAACAATTGGGGGTTACTCACCTTATACGTCATGACATCACCGAGCAGCATGACGTGCCGCGGATCAATGATCATATCATGTGACTTCATAGTATACTGTATTTCGTTGATGATAGTCCTTCTCGCTGCTTCGATTCCCAAGACTTGAGCTACTTCAATGACGTGATTAGATGTGGTAAATTCTCCAACGACTCCTAATTGTATACGTGAGTGGTATTCTCGTAATTGAATCAGTTACACCGAACCTTCAGTGATCATACACTTCTGCAAGCCATATCCCTCAACCAGCAGCTCCTTATCGCCTTTCTTGCCTTTGGCATCATCCTGGTCCTTTATATTGATGACAGCGCGTGAAATAGTTGGCACACCCTTGACAACAATATCGGGAAGACCTCTCTTTAGCTCATGCAGGCGATAATATTTGTCTAATCCATCAACATAAATACGAAGTCGGTTTTTGCGAGGAATGATAATGATAGACTGGAGGTGAATGAGGAATGAGTATACTGGTAATCAAGTTACCAGACTTCACCTCTTGTTTGATCTTCAGCTTTTTTGCGTTTACAATGGCCCATTTGATATCGTCCAAGGTGAGCTCAAGCTGATTAGGGGAGAGTTATCGATGAAAAGCCCTTCTTGTAGCACAGGAACGCACCTGAAGTTTCCGAGTCGCCTCTGTATCAACAATGACACCAATATAAGCATATTCAGGCGACCAGGCTTCCTCCAAAACACTAGCAATCTAGATGGCAGTGAATAACATCATGTGATAACAGAATATACATACATCTCCCAGTAGAGTCTTTTCAAGGCGCCCTTTTACTATCCGTGCCGAGGCCTCACTATCGCGTGTCACAAGCTTGCAGCTGATAATGGGTGTACTGATGGCTTTGGCGGCATTGATGATCTCTTTGATGCGAGGTACTCCGAGGGTGACATTCATTGATGCAACTCCGGCAAAGTGAAAAGTCTTCAATGTCATTTGAGTTCCTGGTTCACCGATGGACTGGGCCCCAACGGCCCCGACAGTAGAGCCTGCGACGTGTCTGTGTAAGCGCTTATACGATAATCAGTGGGAAAATCCCTACCTGGTTCAATCCGGGCTTTAACGTACTTAACCCAACAGGCATGAAGGAACGTCTTCAATTGAGTTTCCGTCACCTTCGTTTTGTTTTCCACGATCGTAATTTCAGCCTCTGTGTAACTATGAAAATCGAAGCTAACGTGCGTCTGAAGTGAACTTGCCCGTTGCGCCCATTGTTAGGTCAGTGTCCGCATCCCACTCATCTTCCCGTTCCAATGCTTCAAACATACCACAACTCTTGCGATTTTCCGCAATTCTACAAGCGACGCGATCATAGATGAATTTGCGGACGGCGTTCAAGTAGGTCTCTGTGCATTCATTAGCGAAACGTGGTGTTTCTAGTTCCTTGTCTGTTATCTCAATGATTTCAAAGGGTAGTAGACTTCGGCCTGCACGACCTGCTGATGCCTGTAAACTCATGCACTTCAGAAAAAGTTTCAAAATGAAAAAGAAACTCACAGAGATATGCATCCACGCCCGATCCAAATCAACCGGTTGTGCATCTCCTTCCAGGCAAGCAGGATCCAAACCGTCATCTCCGTATCGAAATTGGACAACACCTCCAGTCGAGTTTCTGACAGAAAGGTCATACTGTGTTGTTAAATCTTCCAGGGCTTTCATCAACCGACGTTGCATATAACCAGTTTCGGCAGTCTTGACCGCAGTGTCAACCAAACCCTCTCGGCCTGAGATAGCATGAAACAGGAACTCCGTAGCAGCCAAACCTGAGTAGAAACTGTTCCTGACAAATCCCTTCGAAGGAGGTTCCTTCGACTTTTTTGGAAAGTGAGGAAGGGAACGATCTTGGAAGCCATTAGGGACACGATGGCCAGCAATGATTTGTTGCCCTACACAGGCAACCATCTGCGACACGTTGATGACGGAACCTATCCATGCCTAAATATTCCAGCAAAATCCGCAGATAATGGACATTCGCACCTTTCGAACCACAGGTTGCCATGATAAGAGGGGCATTGTGCCTACTCAACTCTTTCATGCAGATCTGACCAACGGCTTCACGGACTTTAGACAGTACCGACGAAATGAGAGCTTCAAGAGTCTGTTCCTGATTGCAACCAGGCTTATTCTCGAGCTTGCCTTTCTTGGCCAGGGCAATGAGGTCTTGGCAGTCATCGTAAGCCTTCTCTACGAGCAATTCCTTCCTGGCCTTGAGTTCAGGTCCAGGGATAACATCATTTATGCCGAGAGAGAAACCGTAATTAGCTAATAGGGTCAAAATCAGCCTGTAAGTAAGGTAGAGACAGCAGGAATCGCTAACTCACCTAGGTAACGAGCACAAAGCTTAGCAAGCCGATTCATAGCAGCAGCAGCCTCATGAGGTCCGTAGTCCCGCAATATAATTCCGAAGATCGATCTCTTCTTACCGCTGCCAACAGTAGCTTTATCCATAACTCCACACATAATCTCACTGTTCACAACCACAAGCCATCCATCATTAGGCGAAAGGTCATTAGCGGGAGTCATTCGTTCCGGGTAGTTCTCAGCTTTGGCCTCCTCCCATTTGTTGCACTTCGACTCGACGTTAACAAAGATCTTGGATTGCCGGTTGGGTCGCATGAGAACATTGAAGATTTGTTTCCCTGTCCATAATCTAATCGGCTTCCAAATGGTGGGGGGTGGAATATCAATCTGCATATTTGCATCACCAAGGTAGGAGCAAATTTGAGTAAACTGTTGGCGGTCGAGGAAAGTATCCCTGCGAGAGAGTAAGAACGATGCTGTGATGAAATCTTGGATGGCAGCTATGACAGGATCGCCATTACGTGGTGTAACTAGATTGTGTTTGACGCTCATGAGTTCGAGAGCTTCCGTTCTCGCTTCTTCAGTCTGAGGGACATCTAAAACATGGGTTTAGGCTGATTAAAAGTAATTCATTGGCCACGTACGAAGATTCATTTCGTCACCATCAAAATCTGCATTGTAGGGTCCACAAACACACTCGTTCAGCCGGAACGTCCGCCATGGCCTTACTTTTGCCTAGAGACGTGAGAGTTAGTCCAAATTCCAGATAGACAATCCGAAAAGGCACTTGCTCTGTGACACATGATGGACAGCTATTAAGTAGGTCTTAGTCAATTTCCACTATCAGCAAAAATCGAACGTACTTTGTGTAGACTCGGTTGTCGATTAAAAAGAACAATATCACCATCGATCACATGTCGCTCAACCACGTCTCCAGCGGCCAACCCATCTGCGACAGAATTCCTATTCGCAAATTTCAAGAACTTCTTCGTCTCACCACGACTGACATAATTTGCCCCTGGGTACACATCAGGACCATTCCTCACGGCTCTCCGTAATACGTCTAGATTATGAGTTGTGGCACGCTCAGGATAAGTGAGAATTTTTGCAACTCTTTCCGGCACAGCAACTTCATCGATACAGAGATTAGGATCAGGAGAGATAACCGTTCGACCAGAAAAGTCGACACGTTTCCCAGATAGGTTTCCCCTGAAACGACCTTGTTTACCTTTCAATCTCTGGACAAATCCGCGTATCGGTTTCTGGCCTGGTTGTGAAGGTACGCCCGGAAGCTCTGAGTTGACATACATTGCAACAGAAAGCTGAAGAAATTCCCATTGTTCCTGCGTAGAGTTGTCAAACCATGACGAAACCATAATGCAACAGGGCTACTCACCATGAATTGTGGAGTTGGTGCACCACGTGTCAGACCCTGCTTGATAAGAGCATTGGTGAACACAATCTCCGTCAATTTCACAGTCAAATCATCCTCATTCGAAGCGCCATCCTGAGCGACTGAAGGTCTGATGCAAACTGGTGGAACAGACAGATATTGCCAGATGAATTCTTCGGGTCTGCCCCATTCAGGCTGCAATCCTAGAAGTTCACAATCCTTCGAATACAAAGATAAGTATGAATGGAGCATAATGTTCAGAGTACCCACCTCGTCACATATCCGTCGAAAAAGATCCAATACCTTCAGAGGGTTCAGTTCTTCGTGTACTGCTTTATTGATATATATTGATAATTCTTTCTGCGCCTCGATTGCGGGTGCGAATGTCTTCTTCCACTTTTCCATCTCCTCTGCTGTCTTCTTTGCACGAAATTTGTCGTGAATAATTTTCAGGGCTCCTGCCTTCTTGACAGTTCCATTGGTCGCCGAACAATAAGGGCAATGCACGACCTTACGCGCCATACTATTGACTGCTTTGGACAATGATTGACGTTGGATATTCTCAAGATTTGGTCGTCGAAATCGTCTAATGTAGCTCCGCCTGTCTGGTTCCTCCAGTAACACTCGTGCACAGGTCTGGATAGATGATGAATTGTAAAATTGATGTAAATCGTAGACTATTCACCTTGCAGATAGCTTGAAGAATTGAAATTGTGTGCTTGAAGTAACCGATATGGAATACGGGAACGACAAGCTTGATGTACGCATAATGACCTACACAGTTGACGTAGGATTGACCACAAGTCTCGCAGAAAGCGTTTTTGTCAGTTGTGCCCTAAAAACAGGCAGTCAACTGGTAAGCATTGATTGTTCACGTGTTCAGCTTACGAGACGCCTGTCTAGAACACCATTTTGCACAGGTAATCGGTCGGTCGGAGTATACAGATCGCGGTGAGTGACCTCAAACTCGGAAATCTTGACGGTGTCCTGGATATTAAGAAGGCTGAACTGAATATTTTTTCTGATTAAACATAAGTCTCTCTGTGTGAAAACTCAACCCGAACATACATTACTTGTGGACTTTTGTGGGAGACTGCCTCCTTCATGATTGGGATCAACGGACAATCATATCAAAAAGTGTGATGTAATGTGACATCGGACGCGTGACGACTTGCGCGTCCAGCATTAATCCTCTAACATGTCCAGGACCTCGTACGACAGGTCAGGATGCATTTGTTCTTGCATGGTACTCATACCCTAACTCTATTTTATAGGTATCTCACAGTATTCTCACCGGAAGGTCGCCTGTACCAAGTTGGTAAGTGGTAGCATCTGCGATCGCCTCGTATACATTGATTGCAGCCTAGAATATGCATTCAAGGCCATTTCTGGCTCTGGACATACTGCGATCGCAATACGCGGGAAAGATACGGCCGTGGTCATCACACAACGGAAGGTCCCTGTGCGTAGCTTAATCTCAGTCTTTGGAAGAGCGAGGCTCATGTATTCACTCTCAGGACAAGCTTTTGGACGCATCAACAGTAACTCATCTTTTCAGTATTACCCCCTATATCGGCTGCGTAATGACAGGACTCGTAGGTAGGTGATAGATATCTTTGGATCGCTAAAGCTAAGATGATAATATAGCCGATGCCCATGCGCAGGTCGCTCGTGCCCGTACCGAAGCTGCCGATTTTCGCTATAAGTTTGGTTACGAAATAACCCCAGATGGTCTCGCACGTCGAATTGCAAACATCAATCAAGTATACACGCAAAAAGCCGCTATGCGTCCATTAGGAATCTGTAAGGGTATCCTAGATCTTTTCATTCATCCCATATTGAGCTTGGTCGACAGCTATGATCCTGATTGGGATTGATCCAGAATTTGGGCCTCAGTGCTTCAGACTCGATCCTGCAGGTTATTTCGTCGGATACCATGCTACAGCTACCGGTCAAAAACAACAGGAGGCTATGAATCAACTGGAAAAGAAATGGAAGAAATTGGATTCGGGTAAGGGTGCAGATGAGCCTGCCAAGGCAGGACAGACCCTAAGTCGAAACGAAGTTATTGAGGTGAGAACTATCGATATCTCCATGGTCCACTTTTGTTTCCAATGCTTTACTTTGTAGATGGCTGTTGAAATTATGTCGACAGTTCACGCGACAGACTATAAATCAGGTGAGATAGAAGTAGGGATTGTCTCGTCCAGTGAGGAAGAAGACATCAAATTAAGAGGAAAATGGCGGGTGATGGGTGAAGCAGAGATTGAGCATCATTTGTTGGCTTATGCAGAAAAAGACTAGTATTTCTATCGATTTTGTTTTTTTCAAGGAGAGCACATCAGTTTCTGCCATAGGAAGATGCACCTCCAGTCTACCAAACGTTTGAATTGTATATTTTAAGAATATAACATGGTCAAAAACGTACCATAATGGCCTCCATCTCTGAGTCCTCGAGTTCTCTGACTCTAGGGTTCCAAAAATGAGAGGGTGCTTCCCAGAAATTCCTGAAAGTCATTCCAGCTGTATTCTTATGGTGACTAGTAGAGTCTGATGCTTGATTCGATTGTTTTGTGAGGAAGTCAGCAAAGTGTTCACGGATTTCTGGCGACGCAGCAGGATGAGGGTGCGGTACTTCCGTTGCTAAGTAGGGCATGAGAGAAACTCAGAAAGAAAGGACAAGGGTTGCTTACTCGATGGCCATTGTCGTTTGCCAATGAAACGAATCAATGGTTGGTGGGATCGAGCCGTGGACAAACGCAAGGAGGGGAACATGGATTTAACTGGCTAAGAGGTTTAGTTCCATCCGAGTATAGTGGCGGTGCTTGACATGCGGATATGCAAATAGCCTCGTGACGATTATACTAGTGCGCACTGCACAAATATTTTTGTAACTTTTGGCAGTGGTGTTACCAGTGTCTTGTTTTGTAGACAATTGAGGACTAGCGTAGTATTTCTTTCATCCCAGACAAGCTCTCTTTTGTGCCCCCTGTGTTGTATGCACCCAGATGGCTAGAGTTTTCGTCACTTGAGCATATATAAGTGGTTTTATGTCAAGTTTCATCTATTGTTTACATTATGGTGACATCTGAGGTAAAGAAATTTTTGTGATATTATTGCTAATTACTCATTACTGTACTGTAGCCACTCACCATTCTTCAGGTGAATAAAATGAGTCATTCACAGTATGGTAATATACCTTCTTCGTAAGGTATCACAAACACTATGACTACCAGACCTTCTTTATAAAAGTTATGGCAACTTTCCTAGACAGATCCTGTGTCTTCAAAAAGGGTGGTTGTTCTCTTCCATACCCTACATGACAAACAGACTCCTTGATAGAGACCAAGTTATAAACCACCAACTAACACAAATCATGATAACTAATACACCAACAAGTTCCCTTTCAATGTCTTGTTAGATATTTTACCCTATTACAACCTGCAGAACCCCACAGAGGACACATTTACTCCATTCTCAGCTTTCACACAACTCTGGAAGACCGTCCCGGAAACTCAAGTGTGGTCAGTGATGTATTTCACCTACGGTGTCTTGGCAAAACACATGTGACATAGTGATGTCACATCTGGGGATTGTTGCTATGAGAACTCGTCCAGGCCAAAATTTGTGGTTTGCAGTACCCTCCCAGACTCAGAATTCTTACAGAAAGTCATTCGATGAGTGATATATGTTAATAGCACCCATCATCAAATTCTTGCCACGTACATATATAGGAATGATGATGGCTTTCAGACTTTCACACACTAACCCACCATCACCACTCCATTGTACAAATGGAATTCACTGGAGGTGATATACCAGGCTATTTTGACTCTTCTACATGTGTTCGAAAAGGACTTTGTCCAGTCACTCAACTCCGACCTCAGGGATCAAACCTCATAGAATCACACTCTTTGTATTTTGAGCAACATGGGAAAGGAAGCGCGTACAAAATACTTTTGATTAATGGATTAAATTCAAGTTCGTATGGGTGGCAAGGACAAGTAGAGTGGTTTGGGAGTGGGAAGGCATTCCGAGAGGATGGTAAAGAAGAACAATCAACGGTGTTGGTGTTTGATAATCGTGGCGTTGGAAATTCAGGGTACCCGAGGGGACCGTATACGACCAGTGGGATGGCAGAAGATGTCATTACGTTGTTGGACTATGTTGGATGGACCGGAGAAAGGGAAGTTCATGTTGTCGGAATTAGCCTGGGTGGTATGATCGCTCAAGGTGGGTCGTTTAAGAATACTACTTGTTCATTCCGGTGATAGTGGAACTATAGAACTGGCATTAAGGATACCTCAACGAATTGGGTCGTTAGTACTAGCAGTGACGACACCGGGGGGTGGAGTATGGAACAACTTACCCCCATGGAAAGGGGTAAGTAGCCTAGCGAGACTCACGATCACAAGTGATCCAGTTCAAGCTGCGTCAACTGTGTTGGAAATGCTGTTCCCGAAAGAATGGCTGGATGCACAGAGTGAACAGACGCCTGGAAAAACGAACCGAGTATTGCAGACTGAGGTAGATGATTCATAAAATCAGTTCAAAACGATAGAGCTAACAAGCAGAATGCAGCTATATTTGCGTCGGGTGACGATGACAAAACGTCAAAGGATGATAGGACATTTTTCACAAATGGCAGCAGGACTAACACATTATGTCGATGAAGTCAAGTTGGAGCGGATCGGCGGCAGTGTACCTCACGTGACTATCGTCACAGGGGACACGGATCACCTAGTTCGACCGGCAATGTCGCGGAAGCTGAAGGCAGCGATGGCGAGGGCAGAGCTAGTGGAGTGGAGCGACACTGGACACGCTATCAACCTGCAGCACCAAGGTCGTTTCAACCGGCTGGTGGAGCAGACAGTGCGTGGAAAAGGGGTAGACCATATGTAGCACGTTTACTAAATTCTCACGGGTAGCACGTGGTCAGGGGTAATAAAAATGGCAAGGAGTCGTGTGGGCGGCAATGCTTGCTCTTATCCACCCCTCAGCAGATGTCTATTCCCAGGGGACAGTGTCCGTGGCAACTCAGGTCGGTGTGCGTCAGGCTCACCGCAGGCCTCCATCGTCAGCCACAACCAGCTCGGCATCCGACGGAGGTGTGCTCCAGCGCTCAACAACTCGCAAAATCAGCGCTACAAGACGTCCGTCACCGAGTCGTCCAGTGAATGTACATTCCTATCCGACGACTGATCTTGTCAGACTGCTTGCCTCGCTGCTCACCCAGATCGCATCCACTAATGACCAGCTCGAGATGCGCCAGAGTAGCGTCGCAGCAACGTCCGACTCCACAGCCACTCATCCCCACCACAACTCGCCCCTATGGCTCTCCCTCACAACCGCCTCCCGCTCCGCCATTTCTACCCCTGCATCCACTCTCACCTTCCATGCCAGAAACATCCCCACCATCTCCCTCGAAGCCTATTTTCTCCGCATCCTCAAGTACTGCCCCACCACCAACGAGGTCTTCCTCGCCCTCTTGGTCTATTTCGACCGTATGAGTAAACTCAATGCCGATGCCACCGATAGAACGTTTGTCATCGACTCTTACAACATCCATCGTCTCGTCATCGCAGGTGTCACTGTCGCTAGTAAATTTTTCTCCGACGTCTTTTACACCAACTCTCGCTATGCCAAAGTCAGTCCACTTTGTTTCTCATCTGACCCCTTTATCTGACCTGGTTTAGGTCGGGGGATTGCCGCTTTCAGAACTCAATCAGCTCGAATTACAGTTTTTACTCCTAAATGACTTTAAACTTGTTATCTCATCCGATGAGATGCAGAGGTATGCCGAGCAATTGATTCTGTTCTCCCGTAGCTCGGGAGCTCTGGCCGGCGACCTCCATGCTCCTCACCCTCTACGCAATGCATCCACTGTCTCTGGGAACAGTGTTGCCGCCCCTATAAGCCCCATGGGCGTTATCGATGGAAACAAATTAGTGGATGGACGCCCATCAACGCTCACAAAATACTCTAATTCCTACTCCTATCCCTGCCCACCCCCTCTTGTTAGCCAATATCGCCAAAACTCCTCTATCGTCGATGAAGATGAAACAGAGACAGAGACGCTTACTGAAGATAGTTCATCAGTGACTGCAACAGATGATGAACCAACAATCAGAGCCAGTTCAGTCGTGAGCAGGGACAGTGATGAGACGCTGCGGGATACAACCCCTAATATTTCGAGCGGACAAGTTAATACAACTTCGTGTGACGATAAAAGTGCACCAGAGATAATGAAACGCGAGGAGAAGAGTCCTTGAGATTAGATGTAATTATTCCGGATTTCTTTTTAATTACTGTTGTATTATTCTCTTAATTTTTTTCTCCTAAAATGGCTGAGATTAGTCACGCGTGTGCCTTGTTGTGCCTTGTCACATGTGCCGCTTAAAAAGACTTGTCACCAGTATCAATGAACAACATGATCAGTATGTCTTTCTATAGACTAATCAACCAGACACCCAAGTTGATTACCATGCAAAGACCCCTTCCAAATTACCCACCCAACAGCAATTCAGACTTCCCTTCTCGCCAGTGCTCATTTTTCCAAATTCGATCCTTCAGGTCGCTGGATAGCAGCTGGTAAACAGAATGGAACTGTCGTTATCTGGGATTTGAGTACCCGTGCCCCTGTAAGAGTGTTGGACGGGCATGTCAAAAGTGTGACAAGTGTTGAGTAAGTGGGCTAGCTTTCCTCCTCCACTTCCTCACCCCCTGATGTGTGTGTGAATTACATGCGTTATGATTGCAGTTGGTCGAGATATGGACGTTATGTGTTGACATCTTCGAAAGATTGGAATGTCATTGTGTGGGATTTGGCTGAACGGTTGACGAAGGGTATAGGATGTTTACAGAGGATGAGAACGATTAGATTCGATTCTAGTGTCGTCAGCGCTAGTTTTCATCCTCGAAATAGGTATGTCTCTCTCTCTCCCTCCCCCCACTCCTACCTCCCTCTTCTTTTCCAAGCTGAAAAATACAAATAAAAAGTAAGATTATACTTGTCCTCTTATCCACAGGTGAACTTTTCATAACGGATTTGAGAACGGGACATGAAGGAAGTACAGAGCTTTTCGATACCTTATTTCAAGCTCGTCACCGAGAATTAAGAGAGAGAGAGAAGGAGGGTGAAGAAGGTGAAGAAGATGAAGAGTTGTCTTCTGTTCCTTTCAAGGAATCTAAACGGTATGTGAACCCTCTGTTACACTTGACGTGTGAGTTCATTATATATTGACAAATCTTACATGCTGTACAGATCCCCGATTTCAGTTGCGAGATTTGATATCTCAGGGAAATATGTATTTGCTGGGACCGCGAATGGAATGTTGTTGGTATTCAATACAAGAACGAAATTGGTAAGATAGTTTTTCGCGTTCGGAAGTCGGATTTTTTTTGATTTTCAATTGAAAGATGGTTGGGAGACATAGAATCCCGAGTGTCAGTCTGATGAAGAGTTTAGATTTTACCCGTAATGGTCGGTATGTGTCATTACACATACATATCAGCATCATTTCTTAGTCAACACAGGCGACTAGTTATGAATTCGTCTGACCGTACACTTCGACAGTTCACAGTACCCAATTATCAAGTCCCTTTGTCTCCGTTGTCCGATGACAATACCAATCATACAAATCCTTCTTCCTCCTCCCCTTCCTCCTCTCCCTCCTCTTCTTCCAGATCAACACCGGCTTTGAGAACAACGTCAACAGCATCTCATGTTAATGAACAGGAGTTAGAGCCAACACATAGATTTCATGATCCCATAAATAAAACAGCATGGCATAATATGGCGTATAGTCCTGATGGAGAGTGGTTAGCTGGTGGTGAGTTGTGATTCTGAACGTTGACGCCTGACATTAGCTCAATATTCTTTCGTCATTCCTGAATAGGATCTGCTGATCCAGCAACACATAAGATTTATATATGGGATTTATCAAACGATGGGCAATTTTCTACCACGTTAGACGGCGGAAGAGAACCTTTGGCACACATACACGTACGTGAATTAATTTCACTTTATCTCTTGTCATGGCTTAACGAACTTCGAACTTAGTGGCATCCAGTCAAATCGTTAATAGCATCTACGACCACACATGGTAATGTTCTTATCTGGCATTGTCCGAAAGCGGAACGATGGGGGGCTTTTGCTGGTGGATTTGAAGAAGTGGATGAGAATATCAATTATGAGGAGAGAGAGGATGAATTTGATATTGTACGTTTTTTTTCGTTGTTCTTGATATAGACACGGTACATGGTTCTTTTTTTTTCCAGGAGGACGGAGAAGTGATTAGGGAAAGGAAGATGAAAGAGGAAGAGGAAGAGGTTGATGTGGATAGTATGGATCTAGATGTTTCGCCCGATACATCAACAACAGCAACAACTGCTGGCCTATCCAGAAGCAAATCGAACAGTAAAACATCATCATCACTATCAAATGGAAGTGATATATCAGGAGTGGGTACAGGCCCGTCATTGTCTTGTTCCAACACAAATGATACAGTTCAATCAAATTCGAACTCTCACTTCGTGTATGCGACGACAACGTGGGATTCAAATTCAAAAGGGAAGGAATCATCCGCTGCTGCTATTGCTTCTGCTACTTTGACTCCTACTCTCTTGGTGAGTTGTTGTCCAGGAAGAGTTGGAGATGAAGATAGTATCTGGGCTGATGAAGATCCAGATGAGGATATGAAAGAGTGGAAGATGAATGTAAGTCGTACAGTAGCTGGGTTAGCGGAGGAAATTGGTGTTTGAATTTCGTGTATGGGAAGATTCATGGACTCCAAAATTCTTTGCACATTCACCTTATTGTTATTATAAAGGGTCAGATAGATACTCTATTCCCAGTTCGAACAAGCTGTTTTGGGAAGCACCCTTGTTATTTGTATTCACACTCTTGATATCAGTATTTCTTGTCTCATGATGATTGATGATTGAGAGAGTCAAAAAAAGAAATTCCAGTTCATTTGTGTGAATTCATGATAGATATGCCACGAAAACGTTCGCAAAATGGCGCACTAATGCACTAATGAATTATGATAGGCTGAACCGTGTCAGGTCTAGTCGAACCATGAATCTATGATTTCTGTAAATAAGCTAACATATCATACTCTAGATCAAGTTAGGCATATTTAGAATGTAGCAATATGAGTAGAGAACTTTTAGATCTTTCCAATAAGGAGATTCCCAACCATTTCCCTAGTAGCGATTTTGACGGTTTTGTAAAAGGTCGGGATATCCAATGTCGATGACAGAACATCAGCAAGTCCAAAGGGCAACATGGGTGGAATCCAGCCTTTTGAACAACATCATCAGAATATCCACCACATCAAATGATGCACAGCATACCTCTGGCATATTCCAAGGCGAAACAGCCTTTATGCATCTTATATTGTTTAACGGTACCCCGGGGCAAATAGTGGACACTGCCAGGTGGATACCTCTCCATTTCTAAACTTCCGGGGGTGAAAGCCCATTGCTCGCCAACAAGAATGTTGAAATAGTCGTCTGAGACGTGTAGTCCAGTATGGCCCTCGGTACCCAAGGGTGTACCAAAGATGACCAGATACTCGGTTATGCTGGCATGAATAACATACATTGCCCCCATAGCACCACCGGCATTATTGAAGACCCATTCATCGGATCTAGTGTTGATCCATGGTAAATGAGTAACAGAGAGACTATCAACTATGTGATTGATCATCCCTTGAGTATTGTTGGGACCCGCGACAGCGATGGCTTCTTGCGCGAGCTGGTGAATAGCCGTCTGGTCAAAGACGTACCATCGATGCTGGAAGAGGATCCCAATAAGTATTTTAGATTTTCAATCAATTTTCGAAGAGGGATTGAACCTTAATAGTATCCAGCCACCCAACGAACGCAAACAAGAGAGCAGCTATGAGAATTCTGGTCGCCCATTTCATCGGAGAATTACTTTGCGTATGCTGGACTGCACCGTCGCCTTTTGAATTCGCACTTTCCATGGGTCGTCAAGTCGTGAAGGTTAAGTGATGAGAAGAAAAAAGCACTCGTACGACTTCTTATACGAGTTCTTTCTATAAAAATAACATTTTGGTACGGAATTGACGGAGTTGACTCAAGAACGTGGGAAGTCATTAAGATTGAATCCTCAACTGACTATGTCTGTATCGTATCTATCATTTCCTGCTCCTTAGGTTTGAACTTTCTGATCTGATTTTCCTGTGCAGACATTCTCAGAAGGGATGAATGAAAAAACTCAAGAACCTGCGCATACTTGAGCCGTGATGTTTCTTTCCAGCCTCTGCACTTCTTCAGTCAGACATCCAGTCTTCAATTTGCTCAGGGTAAAATCCAACACAGTACTTCCGTCATCCAGGCGACCAGCGATGAATACCGAATTTGTAAATAAAAGTTCGTTGGGTGTGATTTGGTATCTGTAACCGCACACGGTCCTTTCTGCGCCGATGGCACTCCAATCACTCTCTAATATCCGCGACGCCGACACATTTGAGACGAACAAAGTCTCATCCGCATGTGGATCAACGAAAAAAGCCGTGACTGACTGCGCCGCGAGTTTGTACGCTTGACCAACATGATCGAAAGATTGAGACATGCGAGCAACATGAAGAATGTATGTCAGCTCTGGGAGAAGTAAAGTTTGGAGGTCTGAGACCTTGAATAGGGGATATGGGAGAGGAATGAACGCATTATGGGGGTAAAGGTCAGCCAACCGACCAGAAGGTATCAGTTGCCTGAAAGACGCAACATTGCTACAATTTATGACAGTTTCTGGTGATGTTCCGGCTGAGTATATTGTCTAGTGATCTTCTTTGATAAGCTGCTTGTAACAGTATCATCAAACAAACCTTCAACAACCAAGCCACCAAGACGTCGCCAGTACTAATCCCCTCTACACGTTCCCTCCATTCCCTGATATTGCTCCTTACATGTTCAACGAGAGACTCCAAGGCTGCCTTGGATAGAAGTATGATCCGTCTCTGAGCGCCTCTCCACCATCTCTCTCTCGCGTGCCATGCAGCGAGCTTGAGCGCACCATTGATACCAAGGACTGCCACGCCCGAGTAATTGATGCACTCATGTCGATACTCTTGCATTCTGACCTCTTCTTCGGCACATTCCTTGATAGGATTAGAGTTTACACTGGGATGTTCCAATGGTAATGGAGGTACAGTCCATTCCTTTCCCTTGATTTCTGCAATAAGAGCATGCATGATCATCGCTGCACCTCCACCATCAAACAGGCCGTGGGACCTCGAAAAACCAACACATGTATAATCGCGCGATTCACGCCCAGACTTATCCATAGTGCCGGCGGGGAAATACGTCAGATGCCAGCATGTTAATGGTTGACTGGGATTTTCCCATGAAGAGAACCGTCTAGGGGTGGACGGATGTATGAAGACCTTTGGAGGAAAAGATGAAGACGGCCAGGTGAACGGAACTGGGACATAATCTGTAAGAGGTTGCTCTGAGATTGTCGTTGTCAGGGAAAATGTTGGATAATCAGCATATGGTGGTAAGGGCCCGAGAGGTATTCGCAGGTACCACTCAGTCTTTTGGCCTGTGCTCAACTAGATCGATCATAAGGATAGGTTCCATTAAGAATGACATGAATAGAATCCAGAATCACATACTTCATCAGCTTTCCGTGAGACTAGCCTTCCAGCTAACATTCGCCACTTTTCTGTGATCCGTTCGAGTGCCTCTGCAAGAGCTGCACTATCCAGTGTACCCTCAACAAGCCATCCGGTTACAAAGGTCGTTCGTTCAAAAAGGACATCAAAAGCACTTAGGGGGTATAGTGCAAACTTTGATACCGAGATGACTTCTTTTGTATCACTCATATACAGTTTGTGCCGGAGAAATGCCAACGGGACTGGAGTAAGCTAGAGTAAAATGTTTGTTCGCGTTAGACAATTACAATTGATGGTCTTGGAGGTGCAGAATAATATATGATCCAGCTGACCATTCTCACGTCAGTCTCCAGAACCGAACAGCATTCTATTGCGAGCTCTCGCTTGGAGGATCGAGCGGGCATGAGCCTGATATCTCCTGTTTCTGGATATGGGCCTGTCATCGCGGTGGCCGAGCTGAGATGTCGATATACTGTTCATACACGTGATCAAATCTTGGATCGGGGACATAAATAACATGGAGTGGGAGTTCATTGCAAATTTTTGCTAGCTTCCGACTGGTGCCAAGACCGGTGCCGGGATATGCCTTTCGGACGACATCATTGGAGGAAGACACAATACTCCATCACGCAACTATACGTTATCGATAATCGAAAAAATGAGCAGAGGATTCGCATGGATGTTTCCTCTAAAGCTTTGTCATCGAAGCTGATAGCCAAAATAAATATAGTTGGATTAGGAGTCAAAAGCTATCCTGTCAGTTAATCACAGCTCTTCTCGCGACTTATTCGATTCTGCTGGGGACAGACATAGCGCAGGCGATGTTCCGGTAAACTGATATTCACATTTCTCCAGCTCCTGCACAGAGGTGATAGTGTTCTCTGTTCCACACGTCATGACAAGCTGCGAGGAAGTTTAGAAGGGAAGACGATGAGACGGGAAATAATGAACATACGATAACATTGCGTTCTGGTCCATTCCAGCACCTTGTGCCACGCTTGTAAACTTGTCTTGAGTAATATTCAGGTGTACCAGGTTGGATATTCGGCAAGGGATTCCATGATTCAAATTTGCTATTTGTCTACGCTGAGCAAGTCGACATATCATGGACGAACAACTGCTTACCCTAGGCTAAAAGTTGAACCGCCACTCTTCGGCTTTTGTCTGACTTCGTTGAAGAGACAAGCTTCGTAGATGTACTCTCCAGTATCGTACTCAAGACAAGTACCATCGAGCTTCTTCCATTCGCCTTCCGCTCCAAAGCCCTCGACATTAAAAATCTTGGTTATGCTTTCCTCGGCATCCTTCTTCTGGTTCTGGAGTTTCTTGAGGTCATTCTCAGCGTTGGTAAATGCTTGACGAGCCCGTGAAGACTCGACTAAAACAGCTGAGTAAACAAGTACATCAGATAATAGAAGAAATCACCTGAGGTTTTATCTGCGGCTGGAATCACGTGGAGAGTTTCTAACAGTGTGAGTAAACCATCCTTCAGTTGATCATAGTAATCGAGAGCAAATTCAGGAAAGTAGGACGTGACATCGTAAACTGAACAAGGGCTTAATCTCTTCGCTCGCCTTCAAGGGGGACCTACTTACTGGAACTTTCTTCGCTTTCCTCTGCGGAGTGAGTATACTCATCATACTCGAGCAGCAACGATGTATAATCCGTATTTAACAGCCCATCAAGCTGATGTTTCAATTTATCGGCGTCCCATACGTCTTCTTCTGAAGATTCTTCTTTGGCCTCCTCAGCCCCTTTGCCTTTTTCTCCGTTACCATCCTCTTTACTAGCCTCATTGATATGCTGTAAGCCAGCATGTTCTTCCCAACCACGGACAGCCTCCAAGACAGCCATGTCCTGGTAATTTGGATTATAGCCGCGTCGCAGGGTGTCAAGAATGTCACCCAATTTCTTTTCATTCTCAAGTAGCTTCTCATGTTCGCGCTGGAGTGATTTCAAAGCATTATGTTGTTCAATAAGTGTCGTGTAGAGTGCTAATGGTGATGATTCCTTGAACTAATTTGATAGGTATCTGCAAAGGGACTTACGGGACTGCTTTTTGTGCTCCAGGGCTGCAGCAGTTAGAGATTCCGTGCGTTCAGCGATATCTGAAAAGGAATGAGTATTGTAAATCCGTTTATGGACAAAAATTACATGCCTTGCAATCTCTCGACTTCTTTCTCCTTGGCCTGAATCTCCTTTTCAAGATCTCCAACTTGTTCCTCCAGACGTTTCTTCTCTTTATGAGCAAAAGCGATATAAGTAGAACGGATTTTAGCTCCCTGAGGTCGAATAAACATTGAGAGAGAAGATCCCGGGTCTTCATCGCAACGCAGCTTACAGTCTTACGAAGCTTCATCTCTGCTTCGTACTTCTTCCTGTGTTTCTCCCCGACTGTCTTGCACAGATTTTCACAAACACCAGGGAGTTCGTCCGATCCATCACAACATCGAGGTTCTAAGACGACTTGATGAATACAATCTTTCAACGTCAAAAAGGAAGACTATACCACATAGTCCATCTCGCACTTGTGAGCTCGGAATTGAGGCACCTATGTGTCCTTGATTTTGACAATAAAAGTATGTATCCGGGCAAGCACCAGTTCCTAAGATTTCGTCTAGCGTCAGCTTTCCGTGCGCAATGTCTTGACGTACCAGGCTCATCACTACCATCTGAGCAATCACAAAAATCATCGTTTACAGAATCCCAAGAAATTTCCTTCGACCCATCTAAGCATCTCCACTTCCCATCCGTCGAGACATATTTGGACACCAGTTCAGGCGCGACTCCAAAGGTCTTGTCTATTGCCCCAGCAACATGTGATGATAGAGGAAGAAGCAAAAGGTATAATGGTAGCATTGCCTGACCTGGGATGTACCCTCAACACGAAGTGTAATTCGAGCCGGACAATACATTCGATCGACGTGGAATTAATTATGTAATCAAATCAACCAAACAAGGCACGCGATTACCGAAACCTGGCGATGTACCCAGTAAGGACTACTCAGTGTCGACGGTCAGCTCAGTAATGGTGAGTGTCTTGATGCCAATTCACCGTGCTTCTACTGTTGCACATGCATTTGTGGGCCCAAGTTGTGGCTAAAGGAATGGATTGACTTGCAGCATCTGTTGGATGTTACATTCAAGTTATCGATGAGTTCAAGTTCGGCATGCTGACCAACTCTCGCTTACCAGCCCAAAGCAAAAGCAGCGGCGCCGTCAGGCGGAAAGGCAGCAAAAAAGAAGAAGTGGTCCAAGGGCAAGGTCAAGGACAAGGCCCAGCACGCTGTCAATCTCGATAAAGCCACTTATGACCGTATCTTGAAGGAGGTTCCCACCTTCAAACTCATCAGCCAGAGCATCCTCATTGAGCGTCTCAGGATAAGCGGCTCATTGGCTCGTCTTGCTATTAAACATCTGAAAAATGAGAATTTGATCAAACCTGTCGTGCATTCCTCGGCACAGTTGATCTACAGTATGTTGCTTCTCTTTCTACCATGTTGACATGATCTGATTAATATCTGTAGCGCGAGTAACCTCATCATCAGATTAAACACATTTATCACTGTTACTCGTTATCATATGCACTCCTCAACATGCCCAAATTGACTCTCGACCTCAAAATCTATTGCGTATATGCTTATGTCGGACTATTAAGAATCAGAATCACTACGCCTCAGTCGATTTCCATTCTGTACCCTATCCTGGAATTAGATGCAGTGAGTTTGCAACTGCAATATGTATGCTCTCTTGGCAAGTTTTGTGCTTGTCTTAATTTCCCATCAAATCAGCAATGTTGCGTAGTGGGTCTTATAGAGCTTGGAAGTATTCACATCCTTTTGTCCATTGGAGGTATAAACCAACAGGGGGACCCAAGTAAAGACTGGTCGTAATTTAGTTTTTTACTGCATAAGATCATTAACAGAACTATAGACGGAACCACAAGTTCATTACAAATCTTACACCGACCCATTACCATCATTGTGACTTGATGTGCATATCATAGAACTTCTAGAGATTGATAGGCTTGTGAACTATGCAAACTATCCAGGCCCCTCTTTTCCGATTGAACTATGATCTGCAAGTTGAAGCGTCGGCAGAATAACTTAAAGCGAAGCATCTAGAAAACGAAAACCGTCAAGATCATCTATGGTGAGTTGAAGTAGCACCTGGGACCTACTTCTATGGGCGGGCGTTGTAAATCTTCCTACCACGAAGATCACCTCCGATGCTGGATTGAAGGAATATATTCCTTTCAAACAAAGACAAGATGAGCAGTCTGGCCAGAATTAATCGATCGCTGGAAGAGTCGATAAGTCCCTGAAAAATCATGATCCCCATCCCAACAGGAATTCGTTGCTGAGAAACAAATCAGATGTGGAGCCCAAGCTATGTGGAATGCTGTGAGGTGCTTTCTTGGCACCTGCTGTGCGTAAGCGTTATACCTCCATCAAGATGGCCCTCCTGTGCATTGCCAAAAGAGAAACTACTCAACACAAGTCCGAAAACTACACGGAAACTGTTGATATGATGCAGACAGCTCGATGAATATCCAAACATACATTGTCCCAACAGGCCACTAATATTATACCTTGTACAGTTTCAGTGACTTGATTAATGAATATGAGCATGGATGAATATGGGCAACCTGAGAACAGGAGCATGCCCATAGACGAATGCTTGATCACACAGGACTTAGGAGAGCATGGATCATAATGGCTTAGTGCATGGCTCATTATACATAAGGCATTTTGGGGGCATGATAGGTGAGGACATTCAAGTACAAGACTAAATCTAAACCTCCTTGACCTTGACCGTACCACGTAGTAGACCAGTCTAGAAAAAAATTAGAAGCCTGATAACTACCTGGACCGAAGAATAACGTACACGACGAGCAGCAACCAGACCAACTTTCTGTCCAGGAACAGCAGAACGAGCCACTGTCGAGGCATGACCAATGTGCTGATGATTACCACCACCATGAGGATGGTCAACGGGATTCATCGCAACACCACGAGTACGAGGCCAGCTAAAAAAGAATCAGTCGTCTGGACGGGGAAAATAAAACAGGCATACTTGTAGCGCTTGGCCTTGAACTTGTAGTACGCACGACCAGCTTTCAGTAAAGGTTTATCAATCCTTCCACCACCAGCGACGATACCAACGGTCGCACGAGAAGAACCTGAGATGGTCTTCTTGGCACCACTCGGAAGTCTGATTCTTGTTTTATTGTCATCAGGGGAATGTCCGATGATAGTAGCATAATTTCCAGACGTGCGAGCAAGGGCACCACGGTCACCAACTTTCTCTTCAACATTGCAGATAATGGTACCCTCAGGGCACTGTGAGACAGGAAGAACGTTGCCAACGTTGAGAGTGGCCTTCTTGCCACAGTAAACAAAGGCACCGGTGTGTAGACCTTCGGTAGCGATGAAAGTCTCGGCGCGAAGCTTGTACCGGTAGGGATCACGGAAAATGACACGGGCGAGAGGCGCACCACTATTTCTTGTCAATTGATTAGAAGAAGAGAGGTATCGACATGGCTCACCGGCCAGGGTCATGGATAATCTCCTTCACAATACCTCGAATGTAACCATTGCGCTCCGCGAAATCAAGGGCGCGAAACTGGGCAGGTGCCTTGTTGTGGTGGGTGTGCGCTTTAAACTACAACGGACAAGTATTGGTCTTTGATCGCTCTAGCAGAACAGTATACAACTGGATACGCACGATAGCATGAGAGCGCCTTTGTGACCTGATAACCCTACCCATCGTAAGAGCTGTAAAAGGTTGGTATCAGATTTCTTTTTCGTGGCGAATTTGCGGAGAGGAGAGAAATAGGTAGATAGAAGACTTGTGTCATCCAACTATACGATCACGCATCCAGCCCGTAATGCACTTGATTTAGAGCCGATTTCGTTACTCAATATTGAGATGGCTCGGAGAGCCTCCTAATGGCGTTTCGGAGAAGCTGATTGGCATACTCACAGTTGAAGTGTCTTGAGGTCTACACGATCTTGAAGCTCGCTGGCCTGGAGTAGCTTGGATCCAAATACAAACAATTATTGCTGATGTAATATATATTAGCACTTGTCAGTTTCTGTCTTCGGATGGCACATCGCTCTCAGCCACCCGCAAAAGGATCAAAGTCTTGAAAATATACTTGTTTCTTTTGGTCTTTTTCGATCTCGGCGGAGACTTGGTCCTCTCCTGTGTTATTGTCATTGATCTTGTCGTTGGGTATCTTGGACATCCTGTGCCGCATCAGAGAGGCGAAGGTTAGCTTTACAAATCAAGTGAATGGCTGCAGAAGGGTCCACATTGTATCCAGCTTCTCAGCCGTAGTTAGCCATGTCGCTTCGACGACTCAAATGGCTTCACGGTGGTGAAAAGAAAAGACTCTTGACAACAAACATGATGGGCTTTCCCAGTTATCTCGTACACAACAGGAGTTGAGCTGTTGGGGGAGGCGTTCAAGGACGAAATACAATTTTCTGAAGCCCAGCAACACCGAACGCTCTGGTTACTATGTTGAAGGCAATTTCAATCCTATTGGCTCCACAACTCGAGGTCCTTTCTAAAATTCACGAAGTGTCTACAGTGACTATCCTACAACTTTGAAGGATGAAGTTCAAAGAAATCATTGAGTATCAGCTCTCCACTTGTTCCCAAGATATGCATATTACCTTCACATATCACTTGATGTTGATATAAGCAAATGTTTCAAAAAATCGTCAAAACACTGTCCGATGCTCGATGATTGTGAATATGACTGGCAAGTTGGAGTGGTAATCCCATAATTCGGACAAATCATCTAATGCTCCCATTTGTATACGAGTGAGGAGGTACAGACTATGTATACTTACATTCATAACAATAAACAAGGTTGTTGTCATTCAAAAAGGATATCAAAGCTATTAGTGTTCATCAATAAATTGGATGTCCAGTCATTCTTTACAGGGGTCTTGAAGATCTATTGATCGTTGCGTCGGGATCCACTAGGCCCAGGTCCGTGTGATTATGTCAGACAGGTTAAACTTGAAATAGTATTTAATTATAGTATGAGCAAAAAAAATCAGAATATGAGCTGAATGCCTGCAAAAAACACTAAGAAAGGGCAGCGAAAGCTGCTTTCTGAGAGAAATCCATGTGCAGGCACCTTTTCTCGAGTCTATGGGCTCCCATGCTCCCATGCACTTGATGCCCTTCAAGGAAAACCTCTTCTTCTCAGTCACTTTCATTCACATTAGTATCTGAGACGTGATGGGGCTCCACAGTTGCTTCTCGAGCCTCGTCAACGGATTGAACCAATTATGGCTCAAAACTCACTCCCAAGGCCAATTACAAAGTGGGAGCCCAGTCAATTTGAAATTGTTGAGACTCAAACTCAAGTAATCTAACATAAGGCTCCAGGCCAATGTACGAAGTGTCATGCAATTGGTCGTACAAGGACCTCCAGGGTATGCCTTCTACGTTATACTATAAATAATATTACTATTTCTGGTTTAGCCTGTCTGACATAATCATACGGACCGTGGGCCTAGTTGTGTTGGCATTGATAATCAATTGTCAACTCACCCTCAGTGATTGGTGTGACACGCCTTCCCTTTTTTACGACGTACAACTCCTCGACTCACAGCCTCAGTGTAACACACTTAAGCTCAGGCTAGGAGCAGTGAACCCCGTATATCCTTCCTGGTACCTCTTCTCAGTTAGCTACCAGCGATGTACGACCAGGTCCGATCTGCCTCACTCAGTTATAAACTCCCAAGCAACTCTTCTTCGACGCAAGAATTGTCTATTTCTACCGACAATGTGATTAATCGACTCGACCATATGATATTTCATCTCCAAACCCACCGTGCTCTCCTCATACAACGAAAAAATACCCGACACTCAGCTATTCTCAGACTTCCCTCAGAGATTCTCGCAGAAATTTTCGCACTTACCAACGCAGTGGATGAAACAAGCGGGTGTTTATTTTATCCCACTATCAAGCGTCGGCATTCATTCACACCTATCCGACTCGGGGCTGTGTGCTCCCGTTGGCGACACGTTGCTTGGAACTCTCCATGGCTATGGACTAAATTATCACTCATAGGCTGCTGGATATGGGAGCCTAGATATCCACTAAAGCAAATATTGAACATCTATTACCACAACGTAAAAGCTATGATGCTCGATCTCTCCATTGACTACCACCACAATTTTAATCCTGATCATTATGAAATGGAGAGCATCCTTACTCCCGAGGATGAATTTTATACACTCTTCGCAGAGATCTCGGACAAGTTGCGAGTGTTAGGATTGAAGACATGGCCAGAGGAGTTCATGCCCCGCTTGGAGAAAATCCAGGAGACAACGATGTTCTGTCAGTTAGAAGAACTATGGATGAAGTGTCCTGATGATGCCTTTGAGGAAAAATTTATACTCACAAATGCGCCTCGTCTACGAAAAGTAGAGCTTGTATGTGTTTCAGCAGAAGCCACTATCATTCTTCCATGGACTCAAATCACACACCTCACACTATCCAACTTTGCCTCCGACCTCTCCCTGGAAATTTTCACTCAATGCATTAATCTCGAATACTTCCAGTGCAGCGAACTTACAGCATCCGGAACGGGGACTACCATAGTAAGAGATACCATCGACTTTCCACAACTCAGGTTTTTTTACTGTCTCGACTGTGAGATACCGATTTCATGGAGACGAGCCATTGGTAGATTCTTTCAATTTCCTACCCTGGAACACATTATTTGGTATCCAGACTGGAGCGCAGGTGTTGAGCACCAAGTGATTCGTCAATACCCTGAATCTATCCAAACTCTCGAATTTCAATTTCGGAAAACGGATGAACTCAGAATTAAGTTCACATTGTTGACTCTCAATTCGTTGAAGCGACTCAAGATCCGTTGTTGCAACTCAATTGAAATCAGCGTTCTTGATCTCCTTACTCCTGGTAAGGAGCGGTGTTTCCTGCCTTCTCTTCAGAAACTCCACTTGACGGCTAAATCAAATGAGATGACACCCAAGACTGTGCAAAATATTTTGACGATGGTAAAGCTGCGACGTATCCTGACACCAGCAAAGTTGGATCATCTTGTGCTTTCGTATAACGTCTCATCTGCCGAGCTAGGCCCTTGGCCTCAGCCATTCGTCACGGGTATTAAGGAATTTGTAAACGAAGGTATGAAGGTAGTGATTGAGGCGGGCGATAAAGATGTATATCTTGACTAGCTACATGTTGATTGATGAATGTATTTGTTCGCAAACATCTATCCTTTGTGGATCCGGAACCAAGGATTTAAACCTCATCGGGGATAGTAGTTGAGCATGTTGTTCAATCATAAGGTCACAGTGGGTGGATGGATATCTAGTTTTAGCGTTAGAATACAGAAATACCCATAGTCTTCAACGAATCACGAAACAGGTGTCATGAAAACTGTAAGAACAAGGAAGATCTCATCAAACTGAGGTTCTCTGTACTATTTTCTATCGGCTACTTTCCGTCCTCCGAATCAAATTACACGGTTCCTCATATAGACGTCAGAGCTAGATCTAGAAAAGACATAAAATGCTTATCCAGCTTAGATCTTGGTTGTTTGAAAGAGAGGATTGTCCTATCAATGGAAACCTTCCGATTTTACCAAGGTCTAATACTGCCATGCACTGCCAAAGCAGAGATTGAACATACTGCTGAGGAACAGTACAATAGTCAAGCCACATTAATGGAATTTTTGAAACATTGATTCACAAGGGATGAACTCGATGTAAAGACACAAATTTAAGCCTCTTCCCCTTTTCTCTTCTCACCAACATCCAATTCGACGGGCACGCTCTCAGAGCAGGCATTAGTCAAGTCAATGGTCAGAGTATGCACTTTGTTACTCATAGCGTTGTAATAATTGTAAGACAGTCAGATGCAAAAGTGATACTGCGGGAGATACCCGAGTTAACCTCAGCCTCCCCCAATAACCGACTGATGATATGACGGAATATCGAAATCGACATGAAAAAATTTCCTTCCCTCATGTGACACAAATCAATTGTTCAGCGAAAATAGCATCCCAGTATCATTGATTTTTCCCGGGACACCAATTGTCTTGATAAGAAATGCACAGGTGACCGCAGAAGTTGCTGGCAAATATCTTCACATTGATATCTGAGGTCCAGTTATGATTCCAGTTCACGAATCAGACATTGCCACATAGATCCTGCATTGTGGCTAAAGTAAACGAGAAATGAGTTTTCTTTCGCAAATGTTTACAAGTCCATTTTAGTCACAGACAGACCTTCGCAAGAGATCGCTATGAATCTGATGACGGTCTTGCGCTTTCGACAAAAAGGAAGAAGATTTTAACGTAGATAAAACAAGGGATCCTCGTATCTCATAATGTGTAAATCGTACACACATAGTAGTGACGCTGTGGTGTTGGGTAGATACTTTCTATAGAGTGTGTTCCGGGTTTTGGTTCCAAGACCCTCGCCACTCAGAAGCGGCATTAATAATCTTTCATCCACTAACTTCACTTGGAACAGGTCGAGCGAGACATTGCGTTGAATTCATATATTTAGAATAGACGGGCTTTCCTATTAATGTTACAGAGCCAACTAGATAAGCTTGACATAAGATGCCGGGAAAAGTCCTTGCTTGCCGTCCACCTCTCCTGTCCACCTGAAAGTGGGCCCGTTAGCAACTACTAAATCAGTCAATCAAGTGATGAACATACCAATCATCAGAGGTCTGCTCAATCACCAGTACCCTTTGACCTTCCTTCAACTCGAGATCACCAGGTTCCTAGATGTAAACCAAAATGGACACCAAGTAAAAAGGATGGTAGAGATTTAGACACTAACCGATGACTCAAAATCATACAACGCTTCCGCCCAATTTCCCGGTTCCTCCGGTTCAGGTTCTGGCTCATGCTGCCGTGGTGGAGCTGCAGATAAGGCTGCAGCAGTTGTAGGTGGGGGCCCAAATCGACTTGAGTTATGATTTTTTGGAAACGCAGATGGGATGTTGTCCACAGCGCTAGGTGAATGTGTTGTATTTGGTGAATTGGATTTTCTGATAGAAGAATAGAAGTTCTTTCCGGACGACATATCGACATCACCGAATTTCTGTAATATGAGTGAAGGGAGAACGGCATCAGCGACCATTGCGAGGGTCTTGATAGTTGTAAGATGAAGTGTCTCAGACCTTGACGCTAGTTAAATTGGACACACTTCCTCGATCCGCAGCATTGGAGGAGCCAGTACTCCCTCCTGTGTCATGACGTTTTCCAGCACCTTGGAGTGCTGCTATCCGATCTTGTAACGAGCCACCGGATTGAGTATCATGGGCCTCTGAGTCACCATTCTGTTGCCCAGCTGACTAGCGCACAAAGCCCATTCCGAAAATTGCCAATCACCACCAAGAAAAAATTAGATCAGACACCAAAAATAATAAAATCGAGAACACACCTTCACACCTTGAACAGTGTTCTGCATACTCTTGAATCCACTTGACACAAACTTAGCCGCAGCATCTCCAGCACGACCAACGGTTGCAGCCGCAGCATGAACCTGGGCACTTGTTATATCTTTACGAAACGGGTTCGTATTTGCTTCTGCTGTAGCCCCATCTTTAGTAGTTGCGGCACTGAAGATTTCTGGCCGTGATTGAAAATACCTGAAATGGTATGTCATTATAGAACACTGATTGGAGATAAGATGAAACGAGCTACTCGTCGAGGAGAGTGAAGAACGCATCCTTCTCCTTTGCTCCGAGATTTGCAAAAACCATAGTTGTCAAAATCTCAGCGAGGCGTGTCTCTAGAGGAAAAGTAACCCGTGTTAACTAATGCTGTCACCACGAGTCACTTGACTACTCTCAACGATCGTGAGACCTCACTAATAACATAGTCGTACTTTGCAGACAATGGCTAAATACCTGCTCAGAAATCAGGTGAGAACAGATCAATATGTGGTGTATGGATGTGCTGAAAGCATAGGTGATAGGCTCATTACTATCACTGGCACTATTTCGAGATAAATTCATTGTGGGAATTGTGATCTTATGTATGTATACAGAGAGAGAACCAGTACAAGTATGAGTTCATCTTAGCATCATGTAGCAACTTATTTAATTGGATTATGATCTGAAAACTCTCAAAGCGGGATATATATCCTGCTATGTCTAGATTGGATTAAGTATACACGTCCATCATCTATTCTCCTAAACACAATCTCAACTACCTCCTTTTAAATTGTAAGCGCTGAGACTTTGACTTCCCCTGACGAGTTTCATAAGTTTCGTCTCTCCTATAAGAACAGCTGTACATAATCGATTTCTTGGAATATCCCACGAACTTAATGACGATGTGGCTGCATTAATTCCAAGAACGAAAAATAAAATGGCTGAGGGTTAAGAAAAAACCCTGTCCTGCACCCAGACAACCCATTGTAGATTCAAGCATTCTCACATATAGGTTCAGGCCAGATCCTCTTTGATTATATAGTGATACATGTACAAGCTTTCACACATACAGCCAGGGCTTGTCTTAAAACTATTAAGAATTGGTGTTTTTTTCTCTCATCAATGTATGTTTGTATATCGAAGAAAGAAAAATCGAAACAAGAGATAGAAAAATATGGGAGAAAAATTACATATAATAGATCATCTCGTCACAAAAAAAACCAGCGTTACGTTTAATCACACATCCAAAGAAATCTGTAACGTAAAAAGTCAAAACAGACAGGTCAAAGTCAGTTCCCACCGTGCACTCCAAAGGAACTGCCTCACTTATGAAATGAGCGAAAGATAAACAAGAAAGCACAATACAGGAGAAGGAAGAGAGAGGGAACAGGAGCAAAGCTCTGGCGAGATATCCAGACGAAAAAATATGAGGAGTTGATCAAGGTGGTCGTCGGAACACCAAGAATAGACAAGAATTGTCCCTCCACAAAACAGATCATAGAATAAGATCGGTAGAATAGAAGATACGGACAACTAGATGCAAAAAAATCATGAGTATACGAAGGCTGAGACTGAAAATCGAATATGTACCAAGTAGCGAGACCGGAAGGAAGAAGACAAACAATAAGAGTAGAGGAGAAATACAACCACCAAGCCAGCTATTAATGGGATAAGCAAACCCGAAAACGCAAAGTAGGATGGATGATTATGTTGATTGTTTTTAAACACGACAATCTTTACCAATTTGTTGGACCCAAGAAATCGTATTCGCCACTCCCGAGTCCTTGATCACCCATTCCAACCATTTCACTCATACCCATTCCTCCTCCGCCCAGGCCGCCCATGACACCGCCCATACCACCCATACTACCCATTGCACCACCCATTGCACCCATACCATTTGCCATAGTGCCCAAACCCATGCCACTCATGCCTCCCAAACCCATGCCACCACTCATGCCACCCATACCTTGTTGAGCAGCAGGGTTCGGCGTAGCCGACATTTGTCGTGTTATATCACCCAATGGATATCCTGCACCCACACCAGGTCCACCACCAAACCCTCCTCCACCAGGTCCACCACTTGAATTTCCCCAACCCATACCCTGACCATTGAACACCGGACTTTGCTGGCCACCACCTCCACCGTTACTCCCATTTCCACTAATCTGTTGCTGGTTCTGATGCATAAGTCTCGCAGCCTGATTTTGCTGCTGTTGCAATATCAGTCTTTGATACTCTTCCGTACCCGGAATCACCCCTCCGCCTCCCAATCCACCCATTCCTGAACTTAATGACCTTGAAGGCACTCTCAGCGTCATTGAAGATGTTGCACCTGCTTCCGATGGTGATCTTGTGCTCCGTGCAATACCAGGTATCGCACCACCATTCGACCGTAACGGTACAAACATATCTCTTGACATTCCCATTCCTCCCATGCCACCAGCACTACTGCCAACAGGTGAGCCATGCGAAGGCGGAACCATATTCCCAGCTTGCTGTTGTTGTTGTTGCTGCTGCCTCAAACGTTCTTGCTGCATCGCTATCTGCTGGGGAGTAAGACCACCCATCCCTCCATGTCCAGTATCTGGTCCACCCATCCCTCCAGGTGCTCCTCCGGTATTGGCCATAGCACGTTGTTGTTGCAACAACATCAACTGTCTCTGCTGGCTCATGTCCATGCCTACTCCACCCCTCGTAGGCACCATCATCCTCGGATTCATACCTCCCATCCCACTCATTCCGCCTGTACCTGCGCCACCCATACCCATGTTTCCTACTCCCATACCCTGGCCCATCATCCCTTCACCCGCTTGAGACATAACTGGCGATCCAGGCGCACCGAATCCTCCCGCACCTGTGCTACCCATGGCTCCACCCATAGTGTTGGGGCCGTTACCGCCCCCACCGGCCACACGTGCCTGAAAAGTCGCCTGCATCTGGTTGAGTTGCACCTGCTGTCGCTGCTGTTGCTCTTGTTTTGCATATAACGTCTGTTGGGCAACAATCATTTTCTGTACCTGCATCTGCGGCGGCATTTGCTGGAATCCTGGTACATTTCTGATCATATATTGTACGAATGGATTGTTCGGCTGTTGTAACATCCCATACATTGAATTCATCACAGCTTGAGGCATTGTTCCTCCACTAGGACCTCCCATAACGCCAGGACCACCTGAACCAGGACCACTGCCCACACTACCCGTACCTCCAAGATTTCCAGGATTAGCACCAGGCGGAGACATTTGGCTGGCAGCAGTGGTCCGCATCTGCGCTCTCGCCTGTGCCTGAGGAGCTTGCCTCGTACGAAGATATTGTTCAGGCATCATCCCACTACCACCCATACCTCCATGCATACCCATTCCTTCTAGAGTGGGCATCTGCGGTCCCAATCCAGGACCAGGATTAGGATTTCCAAGGGCAGGTATAGGTGTCGATGAATTTGACGGCCCACTATGTCCTGCGCCAACACCTGATCCACTAGTACTATTGTTCCCGACATGGCTTGAGTTACCTGTTGCACCACCAGACTTGGAATTTGGTGTTGGTGAACCACTCGATGTCCCATTCACTGGCGTGCCACCAGATACCGCACCTGTGGTCGGGTTGACCCCGTTCACGTTGGGCATAGGTGGTATAGGTGGTGCTATGAAGCCTTTACCTTCGCCAGTATCGCGTCTCTTGTTCATCATCGTTTGTGTAGGATCTTCAATTCTGTCTCGCTTGAGAGCATTCTGCTGCTGCTGCTGCTGTATGGCTCTCATTCGAATAATCTCTTTGCCAAAGATATTGGGAAGTTCAGCATATAACTGGCGTATGCGATCTATGGAGGTAAATTCAAGGAGTGGTGGTGGATCCATGTGGGGTAATGTCTGAAGGACAGCATGAATATTGATGAGATCAATTTGTCTGAAAATCGACGTACGGTGAAATGACCTTCGACGGCGGCGGCTAACCAGGAAAGATTTGTTCTGAGACAGGTTGCATATCTAAAGGAAATGAGAACAACAATCTCATGATTGGAAAGGGAAAACAAACTGGATGAATCGAGGGTCATTGTCAGGGATGCCATGTGACCGGAACTGAGCAAAAACACTAATAAACGTTGTTAAAATTTGCGTTGAATGGAAAGAGATTGCAGTTCACTTTAAGAGCTCAGAATTCAATTCCAGGACTTTGGTAACTTTGGGATCATTGTTGTTGGACTGGGCTATGGGATCAAAAGCAGAGATATCTGGCGGTTGTCGTAGCTGTTGTGGATGTTGTATAAACGTAGAGGCATTATTAAATGACATTCTAGTGCCTATTGTTCGGGATGGTGATCTTGTGGTCTGACGACCTTTTGAGCGTTTCTGTTGAGGACGTTGGGGAGCGCGCGGCTGTTGCTTCTGTGACTTGGCAGGCCTGGTTGTAGCAACTTTCCTTTCGACTTTTTTTTGTCTTCCCTTCTTCTCTTCACTCGCTTCTTCACCCTCACCATCCAGTTCGTCAGCTGGTGGTGTCAGAGGACTCAAGGGCGAGCTCTGTCTCGAAATATCAACCTTGGTCGCTCCGGTAGCCTCTTCTTCCTCCTCCTCCTCTTCCCTGGTTACTTGTTCTGGTGGAGCTGCAACACTCTCTTGTTCGATGCCATCTCCTGCATGTCCACTCTCGCCCTGCCCTGATGGTGAGTTCGTGTCCGGAACAGGCGACAATGACGAACTCCGATCGCCTTCGCCCGAATTCGGCGATGCCAAAAATGCAGTATCCGTCGCAGATGGATGGGAAGGTGGGCCCGAGTCTCCAGCTGAACTACTTGATAAGTCATTACTTGTAGGTACTGTAGGCTGAGTGGTTTGTATCGATGGAGTAACCTCCGGGGCCACGCTCAGCGGATCCAGCCCAACACTGTCCACATCTGGCGACAGATGTATTACATCCTCCAAATCATCATTCAAAAACTCCTCCGGTCTGAATTCTTGTGTATGAACTAGTGTCGACTCCGTATCCACGCCTCCAAGCGGGTCATCGGGACTCATAACCGAGCCACCAGACGTCGGTGGACCAAATGGATCATCACCGCCAACATCCCAAGTGAAGGAATCAAGGGCAGCGGCAGAAGCGGAGGACTTGAGCGGTGATGTGGAAGAATGACTGAGATCAACATGGATCATCTTACTCTCCAATTAAATATGTGACAAAATCAGAACTTGTAAGGCGTCGTCTCTCGGTAGCGTGAGAAGGTTCCAGATGAAAACTAGCTCTGTTGAAATGTATTGTTGTGTCGTCCTTGGATCGGGACTTGGATTGCAATTGTGCTGTCAAAACGTACTTAGCCTTGTTAAAAAGCATAAGGGACGAGTTTTGAGCCTCTCCTATGCATTTGTACGAGCCAGGACGCACTACTCACGTCTGTACACAACCAATTTATCCAGCTTGTGGCTTGAGGCTCTGAACCGGGTGTCCTCGTGGATAAGCGACGTTGCTTTGGGATTGTTGCCAAGCAGGGAGAAATAGGCGACAGAGCAGAGTCGAGAAAGCAAAGGCAGTTGCGTAGGAAATATACACCCCGATTTCAGCGTTTGGAGGCAGTCGACTTTCAGCTTCAGGTCTATGCGTGAGAGTTTTCTGTCGGAGTCTCAATACAATACCAACCATGATGCTCCGTGCAGAGCGAGAGAGAGATATAAAGCCTTAGTATTGAGCAAGAACAGATAAATACCAGTATTTGGGCCGGTCCTATAGTCTGCATTATTGCTGCATCAGAATTCCGCCGGCGAAACATGTTCCTGGCTAACCGCAGCAACCGTTGTCCATGTGAAAAACACCATCATACTCATTCGATAGATGCCTAGCAATGAGCATGTAATAACACCATAGTAATACGTCTAATTACGCTAAACGAGTGGATGGACCCGATCGTCCGCGTATTGTACATGATTGGAGAGATACAAAGCACAAATTAGGAGTCGTGATAGTCATGAACATGAACGTGAGAGTGATTGGTGTAGTAGTCCGCGTCCTTTTTGCCAAGTCGAGGCATTTTGATCCAAAAGAAAAATAAGAATGAAAGAAAAATAGTGGCAATGCCCTGAAGCAGACGCTTTTGACAGATTGACGGGGGCCATTCTCAGGGATTGTATTTCCCCATCATTCCAAGACCTACCCACCGTCATCCGCACAACTCGCTCCGATACTCAAGCCTCATTTGCATTCCTTATACCCCCCGACCTTGAGGGCACTAAGCGTCGGAAAGCATTTTGAGTTTGCTCAGGTGTAGGCTCCGCATCGCGTCCTCCAGAACCATGCTTCATTCCATCGTGCGACACAGAATGAGGCATCGCTGCCTTTGTTGCGGCTCCCCACATTCGACTCAGAAATCCTCCAGCAATGCCAGCTCGCGAAAGGCTCGGCATCGTTGCACTCGTTGCCATCCCAATCTCCGACTTAATCGCTGCCGCTGGAGGAACCGTCACTGAACTGGATCGCCTTGCATCATTACTCCTTATCTGGATGCTCTGAACGGGGGAATTCGAAGCCGTAACGGTATTGATTGATGAGGTATCAGATGGCTTTCTAGGTCGAATATTGTTCTTGTACACATGCGTAGGAACGGGACGTAGCATAAACGGTCGCTTCGTCGGTGTTGGTTCTGCCGATCCATCTCGTTCATCTTGGCGTCGACGTTTAATGAGTGACTTCTTTTCCACTTCGATCTCATATCCATCATCGTCAGATTCATTGTTGCTAAGCCACCCCGAGGACGAAGAAGATGAGGAGCCAGTGTCGTCCACCAGCGAAGCCATATCCGAAGATGAAGTCGACGTAGATCCTGCACTCAGACTGTTAAACATCGAATTCGATGAACTAACCGGGACAGCTCCGGCCTGTCGAGAAGCAGAAGAACTGATGGAGGCAGACAGATGCGCTGTCGAAAGCCGTCTCGCGATTCCACGAACTGCAGATGTAATCGCTGCAGAAAATGCAGAAGGTTCTTCATCCATTGGTGTAGGCAATTTCGTCTGTGCCTGTACCTGTAAAGCTCGAGCCTTCCCTGCCTTTGACACTTTATCAATTGCCAGTGCTCTAGCCGAACCTGAATGCATAAATGGCGCAAAATGCTTAACAGCTTCCATTTCATCGAACCGCAAATCATAATCCAAGAGATAAAGCAGTTGCTTTTCCATCAGATTGATCTCCGCGACATCAAACATGACAGCGTAATTGGCCCAATGAACATTCTTGGGTGATGAGTCGTTCAAATACTTGGCAGTTACAATGAGCGTAGCGAGAAACACTCTATGACGAGTACAGGGCATTCCTGAGCTCAAGCATCAGCCCTTTCTTTCCTCTGCAATGTAAACGATCGAAACAAATCACCTTTGGCCACATCCGGAAGCTTACTCCTCAGCCTCTCGAGATAAATCAAGGTTGTTAGCAACGTCGGTACCTGTACATTCGAGCATTTAACAAGATGCACAATAAAATTCTCCAACGAGATCAATTTGTGAGTTGATCCTTCAACCATTCGAATAGGCACTGTCCTTTTTGAAGGTAACGACGCAGACGGAGTGTTAGGAGGAGTAGCGAGGCTCTGTCTCGAAGCATCCATAGAAGATCCACCAACACTGGCACACGTTGTCACACTACTACTTGTCGTCGATGACGAACAATCACCGCCGCCATTCCCAGATGAATCGGCACTATTCGGTGATGACAGTGAGGAGGAAGACGAACAACCCGGCGGGGCATCATCTATATGAATGACACTTGCTGCACTGTTCGCGACATAATGTATCATATCCAACGAAACTCGCTGTTGCAATAGTGATACCAGCCTTGAATTATGCATAGATGCAGGTAACAGAGAAGCAGGATGCCTACGACCTGGATGCCCAAGAAGATGAGTCGTTGCCGGCATAACCACAAATCCACAGGAAAGAAACAAGTTCTATATGCGTACGACGTGGCAAAAGAGGGGATGATATTTGCGTAGTAGATGTCAGAACCTGTCAGAGGATATGTGGTAATCCTGGGTCGGCGAGGAGCAGCCGTTCAAGTTTGAATGCCAAAAAGTGGGTACGTCACCCCGTCTAGGGATGTGTGGTGTGTGGTAAGAGGAAAGGAAGGTGGGGAAAGGGAACAAGAGACACATTGTTTCGGCCTGGGTGTGTTTTTCAACATATCTGCATCAGAGACAAATCCTGCCACGCGAGCATCTGGGGGCTCCCTGTCGATCTACTAGCAAAAATGATATCATAGTCAATAATAGACACAATATTCAATCAGATTTGTCACGTACGTTTGCGAAGCATAATTCAGGCTGGTCAGAGTTCGCTGGCAACTCCGTGTACTGTACCATAAGGAGGCTTGTGCTCAAAAAAGTCTTTCGAGAATCTCGGTTTGAGTTCGGTTTTTGGTTTGAAACAGCGTCACACCAAAAATAATAATGAGTACGTGTTCTCACGTGATGTTTTTTCTACTAGAGAGAGAATTCTATATTTGTATACCGCAACAAGCAAGCAGGTGCTAAGACGCGGTGGGTGAGATACATAGCGGTATACTACTAACTACACCCAAGCTTCGGGGGGGACAGCTGGAGTTGTTCCGAGTCGGGTGTGGATGTTGGTGGAGAAGTTGGGTCCTTTGTGGGGTGGTGTAGGTTGGGAGTGTATGGGTGTGCAACAGTGGTATGAAATGGTTCTTGAGGTTTAGCTTGGGGTTTGTGAATCGGTCTCTATGAAGTCCGTGAGAGGCCTGTCTGTCATGTGGGGTGTAGATCGTGTTGGAGGGGGCTGGCCATTTTCTGTGAATGCCCCAGAATTGTCGAGGAAGGATTGTTTTTTCTACTAGTAAGGCACAGATTTGTAAGGCCTGAGAGAAAAAAGTCGAGTGTGAACGAAACTTACTATTAGATAGGTAAGGGAAAAGTATGTACTTGATAAAGGTAGTTATAGATGGTATGTCTGTGTTCGAAATTGACACGCTCTTGTACAATGAAGAAATGTGTGAGGTACGTGCTCAGACAGGTTTCATACTGAATACATTTCAAAGGGACAGGTACAAAGAGTTTACAGTTTCAAACAACGTGCTTTGTTGCTCCCGTGTTTCTAGTCAGCACATCGGCTAAAAGATGACTGTTCTGTCTTCATCGACCAAACTCGTCCCGTTGATAGTGTTCTAACATCTGATTTAATCAGTTCAGTAGGAAATGATCGATTAATTGTCTTGAGATCACAGATAAGTTGTCTCTTAATCCTGTTTCCCCTCTTCCTTCGCGGCTCGAACACGCTCTCCACTCTGGGTTCCAACACAATATAAAGTGCTACCAAGTAGCACAAAGGCGGCACCACTCCACATCACTCGATAGTTGACCGTCCTTGCTTTTGTACCATCCACACCTGGAATGATACCGGCACCGAGAACGCTGAGCAGTAAACTGGCAGCCTTCCTGACGACCAGGATAAGAGTCACTGTCAAGGAACTAACACGGGTCGTAAGCCTGTGCACACCAGAAGCACAAATGAGCTGAGTTCCAGTGTTGATTAACAAGGGCACTAATGCATGAGGAACGTGGTAGGAAAGGTGTAAGGATCTGTTTCGGCTCTGGGCCTGAGATGGTACCATAAATGTCGCGTCCTGAGGCGCCAGAAAGGGAGCGATGGTAGGTGGAACAGAAAACGATGCAGACCAGACAGTTCCGGGGCCGTTTGACACAAGACGCGCCTGGGCTCCTATGTCTTGTCGAAGGAAAATGAACATGGGAAGGGAAAGGAAGTGAAGATAAAAAAGCGACTCTTGCCATTGAGGAGCCTGAGAACCAGACTTCGCTGGTGTATCTTTGTTTGAAAGTTGAGGTCGGCCATAAGTGCTGTAAGTCCAGTCTTGGACAAGTCCAAGGAAACCCGCAAAAAATAAGGCCAAGGTTAGTATTGCAATTCCTGTTATATAATTCCTGAAGTCGCCAGCAGTGGTAAATCCAGAGGTGCGTGTTGACGGGATAGCAGAGAATGTTGTCAGAAGCACGCCGATCGTAACAAGAAATACAGAGAGAACTTGTATCAAGTTGTATCTACGAACGTATTAGTATGTTTCCGGATAAAAGATTGTTAAGACTAACTTTTTACCACGCAGCAGCCATCCAAGTGTCATGCTCACAACCAATCCAGAGCTCCTGAAAATGATGTGGACACTCATGGGTATTTGGTACCTGAACACGGCATTGTTCAGCACAGAAACCAGGTAAAAGAGCCCAACTTGAATTAGGTACGGCATTAGAGGTATACGTCGTGGCTTGAAACGTGGTCCATATCGCGTCCATGTGATATGTCGAGGAAGACCGTGCAACGAGATCAATACGAACTGGAAAAAAGTGATGAGAGAACCAGCGTCAGGATATTGTGATGTCAGCTGTTCCAATGTGATTGCATTACTGTTTTTGAGTCAATGAATTTTGTATTACAGAACACAACGATACCCACCTACAGCAACCACCAAAAACGAAGCCCAGGGTCACTGTCCAGTCGTAAACGAGGTGAAAGACCATAACAACTCGCAAGTTGAGAAGGAAAATAACCCTGGCGCTTCATCATGATCAGAACCTCAACGTGGTTTCGGAAGTTGGCTCTATTTATACACTGCAACAGTCAGTGCCACTCACTGCCTCCATCCTAATTAAAGCGATGTATTGACTTTAGCTATCTGTAAGATCCTTCTCTTTGAGGACAGGTGAGAGCGTAGATTTGCAACGGATCAATTCGATTACGATCGGACACCGATATTCATGTGTACTATTCAAACACTACTGTAGTACATCAAATGAATAAACAATAAACATTACAATGTTTAAATAGGGCATTTGTATTGTTTAGATTCTGCCATAGTACCTAGAACAAGAGGTATGTAAAGTAGTGTCCAAGAAATGAGAAGGTTTTGAGATCAACTTTTCTTCTCATCATTACTGGAATCCACACGGTTCCATATGAGCGTTTTCAACTTGGGGGACCCTCTGGCACACCACATCTGCCACCAGAGGATAGACAAGCATCAGTAAACGGGCTTGTAAAGCTGTCTTATGATCCCCCATAAGAACATGAGATCATGGATGAGAATCCTATGGTCATTCAGTACTTGAGCACAGGTCTCGCATAGGTCTCATAGTCCCCTGTGCAGCTGGCTACTATTAGAGGGAGGCCGATAGAACATAATAAATAAAAATAGCAATGTGAAAGAACTTCTGAATCACGAATCCTGCCTCAACGCGTCCAATTCGTCGTCTAGCTCTTGTTGTGTCATCTTTTGGCGGGGATTTCTGCCCCCTTTCCTTCTAGCACTTCTTGAGTTTCGTGTATCTCGATTGTGCCTTCCCAGTCCTCCACTCCTTCTATCCTCCACTCTTCTACCACTATCTGAGTCTACTTTTGACAGCGATAAACGCTCCCGTAGGGATCCTGAGCCTAGTATTTCTTCGTGGTCGATACCATCAGCAAATTTCCAGATTGCGTGTTCTCCCTGCGTTCGGTGCGCCAGTCGGTTCTTCTTTCGATCGAAATCGAAGAGATTGGAGTCAGAGAAACGGTCAATTAGGGTCCTCCCGTCTTTTGCAATGTAATCCGACCGCATCTTTGATGGAGGAGATGCAGGAGCCTCATCCACTACATCTATTGGCTGAGCTTCATCTATGTCGGAAGCCTGCCGGAGCTGATCTAATTCAGCATCTAATCGTTGTCTTTCTGTGTCTTCGTTGACGGCAGTCCGGTCAACGTCATCCTTTCGAGCTCTCTTAGCGGGAGGTAGATCGCGGCCATTGAAGGACTCCTTTCCTGCTTCAACTCCATGCCGCTTATAAAACTCACTCTCCTTTTTGGCACCCCTTTTCTTCACGTCGCCGGGCCTTGCCCATCGCATTTTAAGCACCCCTTTAAGCCCTTCACTTTTTCCCAAGGTCTTGTTTATTCGCGCCTCTGCTGGCCACAAGGAAACCGGGATAGGTTTTGCAGTCACGAACTCATCAGGATCAGGATCCTCCATAGAAGACTTCTGAAGGGAACTAAAGGCAGCACGAGCAAGGGAGTTAGATTTGTAGACGAGAATACAGGTTTGATCATTGACCCATTCGAGGCCAAGTGGTGTGGTATCGAAATATTTAGCGTAGGCGAATAATCGTGTAGTTGGGAGGTGGGATATGGGAGCGCCTTGCAGAAAAATTGCATTCGCTCTGTAACCAATTTCTGATTCGGAAATCAAACAATGAAACAAGAGCAGTAGGGCATGACTAGCCTTCCATTTCAATGTCGCTGTCTTCTAAGGTTTCAATCACAGGTTCCGTACTGCCAAAGATGATTTCCTCTTCATCCTCGCGCTTACGCTATACAATAATTTGACGTGAAGCATGGATTATTCCACCAGGCCACAGCCGCGTGGTAGGGAAATTGGGGGCATTTACATTCAGAGCCACAGAATAAACAGCGTCAAATAGATAACAATGCTGGAATCAGGTTTTGCATCTCAAAGAATGAAGGCCATGATAAAGAGGACATACCTTAGAACTCTGAGCTTCAGCGAGAAGATAAATTTTTGTAGTGCCTATTCGGCTGGCCAGGTCAGAACGTGGATCGTCCTCGTTTGTAGTTGGGATTTGCTGCTCGTAAGCAATAGAATTATCATAAGATAGTATATTTCCTGGTTCATTGACTGATGATGCAAGGTCTGTAGCAACGTCCATGGCTGGGATGGTGGTAGGAGTGGAGTGTAATGACGAACATCAAAATTGATGGCAAACAAACAGATCTATTTTGACTTTGTTTCTGCTCTAATTCGTCAACAGTTACTTAGCGCCCTCTTCTCGAGACTGTGAACCGGAATGTCGGAGACAGCCGAACCTGCTGTAAAAAATCATAAATCCCATCGGAAGGACAAACGTTAGTTTCAATGCAATCACCAGACTTTGGGCTTAACCAATCGAATTAGCCTGGGACACAGATGATATTGACCAGTACGCTTGCTTTCTCTCACTACTGTATGACGTCTAATTATAATGACTCTATAGTGTAATATTTCCTAGGTTTGCGTCTGCTTCATATCTGATCTGAATTCTCTTAGTGGAAAATTGAACCTTTTGCGCAAACGGACAATAAGAGTGGAGCTTTCACAGAAGAGTCGTCTTTTGCCACCCTTTTCCCAAAGTATCGGGAAAATTACTTGCGAGAAGCATGGAGTGCTGTAACTAAGGCCCTAGAGGCTCATGTAAGCGTGACTGTCTCTACTTGTATTTCCCTCAATCGACCATCTTGATCCTATCTATGCTCCATTATTGGCAGGGCATTTCTTGTACACTTGATTTGGTCAATGGTTCAATGTCTGTCCGAACTACACGCAAAACCTACGATCCTTATATCATTCTGAAAGCACGCGATTTGATAAAGTTACTCGCTCGTGGTGTAGCGGTTAATCAAGCTGTGAAGGTTCTTGACGATAACATGGCGTGCGATATCATCAAGATTGGGAATCTAGTTCGGAATAAGGAAAGATTCGTAAAACGTAGGCAGAGGATTATAGGACCGGATGGTAGCACGTTGAAGGTACGTATGTTCATTGAATCCATTCAATTATATGCTGAAAACAAGGCCCGAAATAGGCGATTGAACTACTCACACAATGTTATGTCCTTGTACAGGGAAATACAGTCAGTGTGATGGGACCATATAAATCTCTCAAGGAAGTGAGAAGAATAGTTCTTGACTGCATGAAAAACATTCACCCTATCTATCGAATTAAAGTATGTTCTTGTTACCACTGGTATGCTGAGTACTGTTATAACCTGTTCTTCAGGAACTCATGATTAGGAAAGAGCTTGCAAAGGATCCTAGACTAGCAAATGAATCTTGGGATCGTTTCCTTCCCCTGTTCCGCAAGCGCCATCTCAAAACTTCAGAAAAAACAGCGAAGAAGAACGAAAAGCTACAGGTCAAAGCAGAGGCTCGTACGGCTGGTCTTGTAGCAAACGCAGACGGGGCGAAGAAAGAAACGAGAAAAGAAAAGGACAAGAAAAAAGTGTATACGCCGTTCCCGCCGGCTCAACAACCTCGAAAGGTCTGTAATATCTCCAATGATCTTATTGTTCTCGGTCCGCTCTCGCCAAATGAAGGTGACTCGGTGGCATCCGTTGGATTAGCTCCGCAAGGCCAAGTAGTCAAACAATATTCTATTTCATCCAAACCTCTTCTGTCTGTCCTCGGGTGGATATTTACATTTTTCTCAGATCGACCTTCAATTAGAAACTGGAGAGTATTTCCTGAAAGCACGCGAGAAAGAAGCACGAGAAACACAGCGACGGAAGCAACAGGTCAGATCATTTCTACATTACTAGCGCCTTATAAGTCTCATATGCTCTGTCCCCAAGCAACTGGAAACTACAGCAAAACGAAAGGAGAAAAGGGCGGAGGTCTTTGTTGCCCCTACAGAGAAAGCCGAAATTACCGTCGAAGAACGGCTCAAAAGAAAACGTTCTGCAGTCGCAGGCCTCAATGAAGGGGAGATAGTTACAAATCTTGAATCAGAGAAGCGAAAGAAGAAAAGAAAGCATCGCCAGGAGGGCGACTAGATTCGTTTAGCACTAAAACTTTTGACTTCAATGGACGGGCATCATTCTCTATATCACGCCCAGTTAATAATTACTACCATAACGCTCCTCATTCGATCTCTGTATGTATGTGTGCATGATTATCATCCAGGACAAGTACATCGAGCCGAGCACTCCCAAGTCTCCAGGAGTTTGTTGTGAAGATAGGGATCTATCACGCGCAATAATTTCTTGGTTCTCCATGCTGCTTAGCTCAAATTACTTTGAATATAAACAATGACATGCCGCCTCAAGGCTCATACACGTTTAAGTTGGAGATTCGGGAAGCATCTTGTTATAGACAGCAGCTATAACGTGATATGATACTTATGATGCATGGGACAACAAGATGAACCTTCCTAGAAAACAGTTCAAGCCTGGTCATGTCGTGGATCACCACTTTGGAGTTCATTGCGAAGACTATCAGATGATCATGCTAAGCTGGCTTGCCAATCGCCAGGAAAATCGAGAAGATTGGGGAACATATATTGCTAGGTTCAGATATGTATCTTCGATGCTACTTAGATGTTAATATGCTAGATGAACAATTAGATAAGAGGTATTTTATTTCCTTGTTATCTTTTATAGAGACTGTTTACATTGTTGGGGGCAACGAAGGTATATATTATAGAGAGATGACAAGGGAACAAGATAAATAGATTCTGCGACACGACAAACGCTTTATTCTGACTTCTTTTTCTTTGTCGACTCCCTGGATGATGCAGCAGTGGCTTTCTCTGCTGCCTTTCTGGCCTTTTTAGCCGCTTTGCGAGCCTTATGATCCTCTTCAGTCTCCTCCTACAGGGAAAAGGATTATTCATTAACGATCATATAGTAACATAGTACTCGCCTTGTCATGCGACTCTTCGGTTACAGCATGAATATCACTTTCTCTCCTTTTGCGCTTCTTTTCTTTCTTAGACTCCTTCTCTTCTTCTGCCTCGCCGTCGACATGCATCTTCTCGGTGTCATCTTTTTGCGCCTTTTTTTTGGCCCTTTTCTCCTCCTTTGCCCTCTTTTCCTCCTTTGCCCTCTTTTTATCTTCCTTGACTTGAAGTGCTGCATCCACAGCAACCTGTATGGGGCTATCACGTTGTGTTGAAACAAAGTCCACAGCATCCGCCTTGGCATTGTATATTTTGGTAGGGCCTCCCATTGAAAACCGTGATTGGTTCTTGTTGCCATTTGATGCAAACCGATTTACACTGCCGAGCTCAGACTGATGCTCGAGAGCTCGGAGACGAGACTCAAGCTTTGTGCGATTTTCAATACCGATGGCTGATGACGACTCTTCGGATTTGCCTTGGGCATCAGTAAGGGCATCGACACGTATTGACAAGGCAGCTTTGGTTGCGACCATACGCGCCATCTATCAAAGGAGATAATCAAGATGGGCCAACAAAGAGATTCATTCATACCTTTCCTTTCAGTTTTGGTGGTGCTTGACCGATTAACGAGGCCTGGAAAGGTTTTATTAGAGAATAAGGTCACTATCTCGAAATTGTACACACATGATATATGAGACCATATTTGGGCGTATCATGCTTGGTTTTGAGAGCACGAAACAAGGCCTTCTCAGCACCGAGAATCTGTACCGTACTAGCTGGATGCTTTGCGAGGTTCAGCAGGCTACCAGCATGGCTGATCAGTCGGGCGCCAACAAGTTCACCAACAAGAGCGGTAAGATTAGGTGCAATGGCATTCATACGGTTTCGGAGATATTCGGCGAGCTGGGTACGGTATGTAGAGATGGAGATGACTTGATCACAAAGGGAGTTGATGTGTGCAATATCGGAGTCTGAGATTTCAGTACCCATGGAGATTTCAGCAGCTGCTTTGAGAACAGCTTCAAGATCTTCGGGGAGGATGCTGGAGAAGTCTGTCGATACTGCATTGGTCCGAAAACCTGGTAGAATGATGAGTGAAGTTATGAAAGCAGGAAAGATATGCATACCCATGTGTCGGATAACTTTAGCATAGGCAATGTTGTCGGAGATGATTTTGGCCATTTCAGGGAAGTGCCAGCCATACCATTCCTTGATATTCGGGCATGAGGGTCTATTCAAGATAGGAAGACTCAAACGGACCTTGACGCGCATGGCGTAGATATTAATTTCTTTGTCGAGATCATCAAGTAAAGCAATAGCTTGAACAACCATCGTGTCGATCTTGTCAGGGGAGAATTTAAGTTTAAACCTTGAGTCATGTAAGTGAATCCAATCGACCGACTTTGTTCCCGCGACTAACCGTGATAATGAGTGGGAGAGACCAAGGCTCATTGTAGCCAAATCTTTGGGGTCAAGGCCATCCATCAGTGCAGCAAGCTGACTTCGAATGCCACGCCAGAGTTCAATAGAGCCCTCTGACTGCACAGAAACATTGATGTTCAATTTTTTTGAAATCGAACGTCCTGTAGAAAAGCAGAACAAAATTCAGGTGATGAACAAACTCCCGGGGAACACCCACCAAGATTCTGGTCTACAACTACAAGCGACTCCTTTCCCTTCCCTTTGTTGACAACCTCATCCGTCAAGAACTGCTTGAGCCCTTTTCCAAGCTTTCCTCCTTGAAGAGCAGTGATATCTTCTACAGCAGTCGCAGTGGATGTGAACCGATGTAACGCTTTTAGTTTGAGGCTTATTTTATAAGATCGTGAATAATGAAGTCAGAATCCCCCCTTGTATGGAGTTCAAAGCAATCGTACAGTTTGTTGGCCTTCTCTGGGCTTTCGAATTCTTTCCATAGGTCTGCATTCTCGAGTTTGGCACTGTCAGAAACTTTGAAGAGACAGAACCCCAGCGCTGTTTCATATAGCACGAGCATTGTTGCGTGAAAAACACGGTCAAGTGAAGAGACAAAAAATATGTATCTCCCAAAATTGAAGATGATAGGTAACTTTTCCGGCGTGAAAGGAATTTTCATCTGCAGAACTCATTTTAGATCGTGGGATATTACTTCCATTCCAGGACTTGAACACTTTGATTGACACTCAAAAGTAGGATACTTCTCTAGGAAGTTTCCCTCACAGGAGAAAGATGTGTATTGTATGTAGTAAGGTATCTGTAAACCAACACCTCATTATATAGCTTCGGAAGGATGATTGTGACGACTGTTCCACGGTGTCGCAAAGTATTATATAAATACATACCGTTTACTCCACTACGAGTTTATATGATGACCGCAGATCCTGCAAGCACTATACATGGCGACTCAATGTCTGGATGGATTTCTGATTCACCGATAGAGCTTGTTCGTATCTTCCAGCATGCATGTACCAGTCACTTTCCTAATTGAAGCTCAAGACGATGATAGATTTTCCTCCCCATTGATCCGTCAATTGTCATGGGCTGTGGTATTAACAGTTTCATGCCAAGCGCCATCGTCATTGTCGTCGTGGACCTGAACATTGGTATTGACCTCGCTGTCGCTCTCGGTGACATCCTTTTTGATGCCGGATGGTTTCCGCCCTTCCCAAGATACCAACCATCCAGTAATGCATGGATTAATCAATCGTGTTTGAAACATACCGAAAGAGGCAGTGCTCTCCTGGTCGAGATCTTATCCGGACGGAAGATGCGATGATCTCTGCTTGTGCGCACTCTCCTATGAAGTCTTCTTTTGCTTTGATCCTCTTTCCTGTTTCTCTAACACCTGGAGCGATTCGAAGATCTTCTTGACAAAACCATTGTCATGTAGATCCTGTCATCAATAACTACATGATGATCCCAAAGTGTAGCAGCAATTCGGCAAGCTATTATAATGGTAATGGTAAAGTGCAAAGGTTCATTGTGTCTCTTGTTAGTAAAGAAGAACATGGCGCCATTTCCTTCAGTGACTTTGCACCTGCTCGAGCAATAGCCAATTATCCACTCCAGCTGGTCCTTCATTGACAACAGCATGTCGACGTGTCAGTCACCAAACTCGTGGTGATGGTGATACACAGAGTATCAGGGCAGTAATCATAATGTATGTTTCGATGAATCTAAGATTGCTCCTGACTGTAGCTTCACGAATGATATCGATGCCTGAGCTCTAGGAGAAATACCCCCCTCGGTGCGGAAAATAAAGCCACAAATCAGACCGGCAATACTGGTTGCTGGTGGTCTACATCAAGAAACTACAACTGACCATGTGAGGCCACTCCCATTAGGGAACATGAACATGTTGGTGGAGAGGCAAATAAGTGGTGAGCAAAAGGCTCTTCAGCGTGTGAGCCTTTATCGAGTCCACCTCCGCAAAGTCCTGGATATTCATATCCAGCACTGTTGACTTATAGTGATGCGGCTGGTCGTCGTGCAGACTATCATCATACTTCACCATCACAACCACCGTCTTTTCCGCAACCCTCAGGACCGATGATATCTGGTCCTGGAGGGGGATATTATCAGAGTAATCTCGGTATTGAGGGAAATTGCAGCCATTCCTTGCAGACCGATCTTTCTCTTCACAATGATAACACTTGGTCACCGGTCACTGTCTAATTTGATTTTGGAATTTACATCTTGATCACAAAGATTTCAGGAATTGAGGGCTAGGTGGACTTAGAGACAGTATTGATCGATAACATACGAGTGACATGATTTGAGAAGTAGAATCGTTGTGTGAGAGAATATCAAGTGATTCATTGTTACCAGATTTTTTTCCCAGTGTTGTTGAATGTGTTCATGTGGAATGGAATGTATGAGAGACGAATGTGTTGAACGAGGTTCGAGTGACTGTTGTATGGGCATCTGTACTTTGAATTAATTTGAGATTAGTGATTGAGCGAACTCAGATTCTTATGGTGATTAAATCGTGCATGACATTTAAATCTTGCATGAAGTACCTGACTACTGAAATCAAAGTCAATAAGTTCATGTGATATGACGGCGTGGGCCCATCAATGTTCTCGTCACCATTAGATTGCAATCAATCCGAGCTTAGAAAATCTTTGAATAAATCAGGTGGGAATATACATTTTTGTTGTGTATGTCTGTTTGCATACAACCCAACGGTGTTACCTCCAATCTCCGTGCTCGGCCCTTGACGAGACATGTTTTACTATTTCTATCAAACAATGTACAGATTACATAAATCTGCCGTTGGATAGACGGAATGCAACGTTTCCCATGGCAATGATCGGGGCAGATCGATGACTGGGTTGTTCTCAGGTACATATATTTGACCGTTGTCTTGCAATGGAACCCCTACATCTTTTGCGATCTCCTCTCATCTTTTTGTGCCCTAGTGAGTGAGCTCGTTCATCTTGTTTTTGTTCGCCGTTGAAATTCCCTTTGTAGACGTTCTCTTTGGGCTTGCCTGGTCGCTTGTCCCCTGGTACTCTTTTGATTTTCTCCAATTTTGCGTGATTTCCACGTTCTTCGAGCGGGCTTCTTTCCAGTAGTGCAGTGATCCTTATTCTTCGTTCAAGATGCTACAACTCTTTTCTCTTATCTGTCTGGCTCTTGTGGCTTCCCCTCTTTTAATTTCTGCAGCTCCGGCCCGTGGGAGGCGTGCAGCTATAGACGTTACGGTGTTCAGTACGTAACTCTCTTCCTAGGCATAAATCTTGCTCAAGAGAAGTTGTGTGCCATAGAATTTGCTGATGTCTTGGAACAGTTTGAGAATGATTTCTACTCTCAAGCTCTTCAAAAGTTTCAAGAACAGGATTTTGTCTCTGTTGGCTTTAGTTCGAGTACAATTTTCCTAGAACAACTCAAGATTATTCAGGGGGATGAATCTACTCATTCCACCGTTCTACAAGACGCTTTGCAGTCCTTTGGAGAGACTCCTATCACCAGCTGCAAGTTTAACTTCGATTCTGCGCTGACGGATGTCGCAACTATGGTTTCTACAGCACGTATCGTTGAGAACGTTGGTGTAATGGCATATCTGGGTGGAGCAACTCTCATCACTGATACTGTCCTCCTCGCTGCTGCTGGCACAATCTTGACCGTTGAAGCCCGCCATCAAACGTTGTTGAACATCATGTCTGGGAGTGGAACTGCTATCCCAGCTGCATTCGATATGGCACTCAGGCCTGAGGAAGTTCTTTCCATCGTAGCGCCATTTTTCGACGGTGCCTGTGATCTTGGTATCCAGGCCAATCCGACATTGACCGTCACAAATACAGGATCAGTTGGTCCTGGTACTCTCCTGTCGTTTTCTTCCTCAGCTCTTAACGGTACCGTCTCCCAGGACGTAAGTTTCCTCCCGCTAACTCAGTTTCCCAATGTCAGTAATGACTTATCAAACATTGATGTACAGAAATTATCCTGCCAGATGATGTTCGGAGGCACACCGATGTCTATTTCTCTTCCTATGAGCCAATGCATTGTTCCTGATGGTATCAACGGTCCCGTCGCTATCTGGATCACATCCGACAATCAACCCCTCCTTAACAACGTCCGCGATCGTGCTTCGGCTCAGTTGGTTGCCGGACCGACAATCGCTTTTATCGACACTCAGCCTCAAGCGCTTGGTCAACTCGTCCGAAACAGCGGGGTTACATCCTTCAGCAGCAGTGGCAATTCCACTGTAACTACCTCTGCCAGTACCTCAACCAGTACTACGACAATCTCCCCTGCAGAAGCTTCAGCCATCATCTCGAGCGCCTCTTCTGAATCTGCCTCGGCTATAGCAACGGTTTCAATCTCACCCACTGATAGCGCTGCTACTGCTGCTCCAACTGTCAATAACCCTGCCGCTAACCAAACCCCAGGCAAACCCAACTTGTTCATGGGCCCATCCTCTGACGGTAAAACTATCGTCGTAGGCTGGAATAATCCTCCAGCTCAATAGAAGTAGAGATGTATGCGGGAAAGTTGTGATATTTTTCGGTAACAGCCGCCTCACTTTACACCTCGGTTATTATTAGCTGATTTGTTCGCGCTTCGCATCGCACAACTTGTAGGGGGTTGGTTTATTTGTTTTATATTAAATGTTTTGTAATAAAATCAGCAGAGATTTATGTATTGTGACTTGAAGGGAACGTTAAATAACGTGATTACATAATCTTCCTCTGTCCAGCCGTTGGACTTGCTCTTAACTTCTACTATTGTCGTCCCATTATGACCAGTACCAGCATTTCCTGGATGCCTGTTCAGGGAAATTTTCCTGTTTCAATTGGATCTTCGCTGAGTCGTGCCTTGAGGGCACGCAAGCAGGGCGGAACATCAGCTACGACGAATCCCAAGCGGAATCTTCCCTGCAGGGATTTCCACTCTTTTCGCTGTGGGGAATGAAATTACCCTTCATCTTCTGAGAATTCAACCATCTTCAAATTTGCTTTCAGATAATTTCAAGCCGCCTGCCATTGATTTGACGAAAACAGGCACAATGGAATTGAAGAAAGGGAAAGAGAAGACCCAATTTATAGTAGAACATTCGAGCTCCCAGGTCCTTATTGCAAGGATTTTGATTCTGTATCATGCTGACGGTATCTGGTAGGCTGGCGAATCGTACGTTTTCGCAGGCACCGAAACCCAGGCCAAGGATTGGGACGTCGTGCTAATTTATGATGATGAGACTGGGGTAAGTTCCTTAGTGCTCTCATAGTTTCTGTCGCAACATACTGATTCGGCGGGTAAGACATATACCTTAGAGAAACTAGACTCTTTCCTCAATTTGACATTGGAACGGAAACGGACGTCAGCAGCACCAGTCCCATCCCGTACGCCTATATTCAGGATTACATCCATGCTTTGACTAATATGTTTGTGGTTAGCTGCTGCACCACCCGCAAGCGATATGAACACAGAAGACAATCTAGACGAAGACCTCGAAAAGGAACTCCTTGGTCTAGCAGACATGACCTCAGCGCAGATACCAAAAGCAAGACCCTCCCGACTTCCACCCTGCCCCCAGAGGGAGGAGGAGGAGGAGGAGGAGGAGGAAGAGGAAGAATTCGTACCTATACCTTCTATCCAAGATCTAGCATCCCATCCACCGAAACAAGAGCCGCTCACGAAGCCCAATGCTCGTCCCACTAAACCTATACCCACGCCACGTCCTTCCGTCTCTACTAGTGCTAATACAATTGAAATGGCGCCGCCACGCCTGGTCAATGCTCCATCGTCAGCCACATTACCGAAACAGACAGCTGCTCAGAGGTCTAAAAAGAGGAAAGAGCCAGAATCTTCTGATCGCCAGAGTGATCCGGAAGTTGAGGTTCTGACATTCGGAAAGCCAACGAAGCGTGCAAAAGGTTCCACTACCTCCGCTACTATTCTGCCGCCACAGACACAAACGAGTTTTGCTCTTCCAGGTACTTCCGACTCTGGATTTTTTCAACCTCCCCCAGCTCCTGCTCCTGCGAATAAGCCCCCGAAAGGAAACCCGAATTCTTCCATATCTGGTGGGGCTGATGAGGACTCTGAAGAAGAGTGGGAGGAAGTCGCCAATGCTGATCCTCCATCTCGCGCTCTCAGCTACCACAGCGATGAAGGAGACACTGAAGATGTTTTGTTTGGAGACGAAGACGGGGATACTAACCTCGATGATGAGCTAGCTGAACAATTGAACGCAGAACTGGGAGGAGACTTCTTAGAAGCGGCTTTGAGCGAACCCCAAACACCATTAGCCAAAATACCACTATCTTGGGATCAACTTGCCGCTACTACTGCTAATCCAGGCGGAATCGCAGAAGATGATTCGGATGATGACTTCTCATCGAGTGATGACAGTGATGATGATTAAAACGGTCAGAAGACCGTGTTAGATAGACTAGGGGTTTTGAGGAAATGCATTTTTCTCATGGACACTTTACAACATAGTGATTCAAATCGCTGACCTCAGTTATTGCACCATCATGAATGGTGTCAAATGGCTTCATTTCCTACCGAACTGGTCTGTATTCTTGGACGGAAACACAATGTTCGATTCAAGTTATGACCCTAATATCTCCACTGCGCACCCCTCGTTACTCATGCAGGGCTCCCGCCACCCCCATACGACACGAGATCAAGATTGCGGGGACTTCATTTACCGAAGATAGGGCCACAAACTAGGCATTAATTTTATATTTACCATGGGTTCAACAGAAAACAAATTCTCTCGTTGGAAACTTCTAAATATACTGTACTATATTTACTGCGTAGTGAAATTAGGACTGGTAAGGCTGAGAACCAACCATGGTAAGGAGATTCTTCCTAGTCCACCATCTAAGACACGCATAAAATTAGAGTAAAGTGGCATGTCCACACTAGACACTAGTTACACACATTACCAAGACTTCGCTTTGATGTGTATCGTCAATTGAGAGGCAGATTGACTGATGACAATCATCTTATTTCAATGAGCCTTGATGATGAAATGATAGATCAAACACATTCTGAGTGAGGAGTTGACAATGTGACACCGAGGAGTAAAGATATTTGCCGAAGCAGGTAGCCATTTAGGTAAGAGCAGAACCTGGAGAGGGGAAGAAGCCTGACTCAAGTGAAGAGATTCGATCCCATTTCGGCTAACTAGTAAATTACCCCAACAAAGTGGGAGTGCGGGGAAGCGAATAAGGCAGATGACACAACATTGTGGTGGATGCTGGGTGGATTACCGAAATAAATTGACAAGACAAGAGGCGAGTGACGAAAGAACCACGAAACGGATGGAATATGATGCAAAAGTGACGGATAGACATCTAGTATGCCGCGGATGCAAAGATAGAATGTGATGTGTCTGCTGTGAGCGAGTGATTGTGATTCTCGCGATGCTGATGCTGTGCTACAGCCTGCCGGGCAAAGAAAGGCGAGTTTTGGGCAATGGGCCCATTCTTTGCATAGAATGACGTCGAGGCTGACTGTTGTTGTTGCTGCTGCATGATGGCGAGATAAAAAGGATCGGTAGATGTGAACACCGATGCCGACGATGGCGATGGCTCAACCGACAACGGGAGGAAAGACGATAAGTGGGCCTGGGAGTGAGCAGGTGAAGTGGGCTGTGGCGGGGAGACGGGAGATGAGGGTATGAGGATTTCCTCGCCCATACGCTCGTCGTCTTCCGTGGTCACCTCGTCTGTCGGCTGCGAGAAAGAAAAGCTGGAAGATGGTGTTCGTGCAACAGGGGTATTACAAGTGTGAGAATTGCGGTTTGGGATTTGCCTCGCACTGGCGAAGAGGGTCTGTGCAAGCTGGGCCTGGTAGAAAGTGAGCAGGGGACATACAGGCAGCAACCAGGCATACTTGGAGAGCAGCCAGGTCTATGGCTTCCTGGCCGATGTGAGAGGAGGAGAACGAGGAAACGAGATCATCGACGGAGAGACTCATGTTGGGGCGAGTCACCCCTAAGGGCACGTCTATATAAACAATCTATCCCCAGACCCCGGTCCGGCTTCGATCCGTCAGATCCCATCATCACACACAAACACTCGCCTGGAATATCCACCCTCGCCAATCACTTGATCAAAGTCCATGCTGAGACTTCCAAAACAGATGCAGCAGACAAAGCCAACACAGCATTAACTGCTGTTCCAGAACGTCTCCATCAACTCCGATCATCACCGGTATGAACTGTTACTCCATCTTGGTTTTCGGTGATCTTATTGCTCCTGACAAGAACCCGAATCGGCAGTGTATTCTCTCCGGTCTACTTATGGCTCTCGTGTTACGGATTGTGATCTCACGCCATTGGCGGACCTTGAGTATATTCCTGAAACAAGACTATTACCATATCTATCCACTAGAACTAGTATAGCGAGATATGATGCAATAGAACTCCATTGTTTTAACCCCTCTCCTTATTTTCGAGAAACGTGTAGTCGAACTTGTTGGCCTTGTGGTCCTGAACTGATCACATCTACCCCATCATCAGTGTTTCAGGACTGGCAACAAATGATCACTATTGTTTGTTGGTCGTTTTGATACCAATGAAATTGAAATTTCATTTTAGCGCATCATTAGTCAAAGCAAAAAGATAATCATATTCAAGCATACGAAGCATGCGTTATCAAGACTTCTCCGATTTAACATTAGCTAGCCCCAACTTCTAGTGTGTACGGCTACTGAATGTTCTGCACTGTGAAAATAGCTTCTAAAGTTCACCCTTTACTCTAGAGGAAATCCTAATGACATGACCTAACAGGCATATCCATCATCCTCTTACCCGTCCTCCAGCGGCAGTTCCGGTGACGACTATCGTTATCGTGGAAGGTGTCAAACAGTGCTATACGATAATTACTTTGTAAAACCACAATATCTTTGTGTACTTAGATGCTTTTAACTTCAATACCGATGTCCGATAGGACCCCAGAAGTCACCGCGAATTCTCTGAGAGAAGAAAGATTAACGTTAAAATTCCACATACTATGTACATGCGTATCAAGAAAATTTAAGACTGCGACCCTGAAAATGTTGCTTTTTCTCACGCGAAACGGATTATCTTATGTTGTTTCAAGTGGGCTAGGCGCGTAATCTGATAATGGGATGTCAAGTCACCTGACAGATGCTATCAGGTGACTTGACATCCCAATTCATCAGATTTGCATGCCGATTTTAGCATGCCGATTGCGTGCCGCGTTAGTAAAGAGCATTCTTTATATACTGCAACCTGTTTCCCCCACGAGCATGCGACCGACACTCCGGAGCTTACACATTAGCCGTCACTCAAGGAGTAACTTTTCCTAGAGATACTCGACGAAAAGCCTGAAAATGGATGTCACGATTACATTTAGCCTTAACGTGGATTAACTACCTCAGCGAGGTGATGGTCACAACGAAGGACAAAAGTTCTGTTCTGCATTCAATTTTCCTATAAACCAGTCTTTCCTTTTCTGCCCATGAAGATAAGGAGAAGAGAGCAGTAGACAATGAAGTATGAGTTCATGAGCATGTTAGAGGAGTATTCTAAACTTCCATAGGCACCTGATCTTCGCGACGGATGTTGCCGGGTTTGGGATCGAGGCCGATAGCCCCACACTTCATACTGTCTTCACCACTATCTCCCAAAACAGTGCGGCCGACAGCAGTAGAGGTCACAGAAAGTCCGATAGTCGTCTGTTGTGTCGTGTCTCGGGTCCAAGCATTGCCTGCTGAGACTCGATAGGCAATAAGGGTCGGCGATAAAACCTGCATGGGGATGAGATTTGTACGGTGAAATTGGTATTCACACACCGTCATTACACCATAGAGGGATTCGACACCGATAGAAGATGCAGCATTTGTATGCAGAGTGGCTATGAGGACGATTCCTGTGATCGCTGACAGAGCAGCAGATTCGACGAACATTGCCGAAGCAGAGGTATAGCGTTCGGGTAATCTGGAATGGTTTATAGTTGTTATGCGCCCATAGTAGAGAATCCGTCCAACAATAAGAAGGGTAAGAATGACATTCAACCCAACGGATAACGAGAAGTAGATAGTGCTGATAGGCAAATTGTTGCCGACATTGAGCAATCCTGCATGTCCGGATAGCTGAATTAGCAGCATCAGGCTGAAGGCTAGAGCATCTTGAAGTCAACTCAGGCCAACAGACAGTCCACTTCTTCTCACCTAATGAAGCCAAGAACAACATGCAAGGAAGAACAAAAAGTTTATACCTCATGTTGTAAATGACCAGAAATCGATATAACTTTTAAGGGGATCAGCTACGACAACAAGTTCCTCAGAATCCAAACATACAAGTATGACATCTTGCAACCAGTTGCAGATAGTAAACGACGCGAGAGCCATGTATCCTGGAGTAACATTACTATGCATTATTTGGTAGGCCACCGGACCTCCAGGGGTGTCCCGATGGTACACGAATGCCAGGACACAGAATTGGATGTTACATATGATCGCAATCAATAGAGCCACTTGTTGAAGAGTTAAAACGCCCATTAACTTCCATAGTCCTTGAGAACTGCTCTTTAAGGCGCGTGGATAGAAATTGCGTATGGTCAGGAAATAAAGAAGGGCGGTAATTCCTAGAGGTAGTAAGTTCACAATTACAGAAGAGTCGAAGGAGGATTGAAATGCACCGTAAAATATGCTTTCAAGGGCAATTCCAACGAACAGGGCATTCTCCTCATGAACAAAGGGTGATGGCACCAGAGCCGGAGGAGGAGTGGTAGATTGAGACATTCTCGTTGTACCAGGAACAAGACGACTGGATGAGCTCCTGTATGCAGTTTAGAGATATATACAGAGAATGCTCCATGGCAACATGCTGAGTCTGAATTTCAAGCTTCGGGTCTCCTAGACTTTCCTAAACATGGCAAGGAATGTTAGAATATAGAACACTATACTAAATTAGTATTAGGCTGTGTTTATTGTTTTATGTTTTAGTTAGAGATAAATAGGTGTACCAGAAATGAATGTACGTTGTGCGTTTGCAGCGAGTTTCCCCCCAGTTATCGCGTCAATTGTCCTTAACTCAACAAGGAAGTCCCTAGCCTTCTATACAGTGGGAGTCCAGATCATTCCATTTGTCTTTGAATAACTTTTGTCAAATAAGAGATGCTGTCAATGAAAGAAAATGATATTCATGATTTATACCAGCATGAAGCTCATTGACATATTAACAAGTCAGAAATGTTTTACTATTTAGTAGACACCTCATGAATTTTCTGTCATCAGTATCCTACAGATGTTGTTAAGAGTAGAGTTTTATCTCCAGTCAGTCATTTGAGATTCTTATCAGCAATACATTGGTGGTGGGTGTTTATTTCAGAAAGATTTATATAATACTTGTCACTGACTTCTCCCACATACGAAAGTCATTGAAAATCACATTATGCTATTCGTTCATCAAACTACCTTCATCTTCATCCAAAACCCTCCTCTCACAGACATGGTCAAAGCACTCTGGAACCGGATCCTGTCCCTGCCCTGTGGACCTTGAATCCCTGACCATTCAGGTTTCGGAATTGTATCAGGCGATCGAGCAGCTTCATCCAGACTGAACGAGGTGAACTGCTGGATAAGGCGGACAAGGAATAACGATGCCTCGTTGTATGCAAACTATACAAATCAGTTATTAGTGAACCTTTCTTGAGGATATGTTAGTTGGTGCTGACCTGTTGACCTAGGCAGATTCGGGGGCCGGCATTGAAGGGACAGAAGATGAACGGGTTGTTGATCATGTACTTGTGAACACGTTCATCAAGGAAGCGATCGGGATCAAACTCAAGGACTAGAATGAGAATAAGTCTAACTTCTCCGGTAAGTGCGCAATCTGAAGTCTTACCATCGGGACCCCAGAGGTCTGCCCGCCGTTGCATCAAGAGTACGGAATAAACAAATCTGAGGTAGGGTCTCTATCAGTCTCTGAGAATTCAAGGAACAGTGCAAATATACGTTGTATTTGCAGGGATGTATAGTGGAACGTCGCTGCCTGTTGGAGGTGCAACTATAACTGGTTTGTTTGTAGTCCTATGCAGTTTGATTTTTGTTTTATGTACGGAGACGGGTGGATGTGCGTAAACCATACCGAGAATTGAGAGGTCTAAAGCATCGTAGTTTGTGTCAGATATCGCCGTTCAATAGCTGGTATCTGAACCTTACACTATGGCATAAAGACGCAAAACCTCTGACAAGATTGTGGGTCAATTTATGACCATGGTCAATGTCAGAGCGTACCATTCAAGAAAGCTTTCAAATATCTGAGTTCTTTGATATCCTGAACAGTAGGACTACGTCCGGAACCGATTTTTTCTGAGATTTCCTGTCTCAAGCGTTGCTCTACCTTAGGGTGCTCAATCAACATGTAACAAGAGAAAGTGAGCAATGATGAGGTCTAGTTTGGAGATATCAAAGAAAGGCAACTAATGATTATTTCCGTATCCACTCACAGTATCTCGACCAGCAACAAGGAGATTGATCAACTAATGAAAAGTCAGGAAAGCTCTCCAGTCAGGAGCATCAAGATCCATACCTCGTCTTTGATAATGGTTTGATCTAAACATCATGGTATGACACTGTTTTATAGATCTTGTTCATCTTGGTACTCACCTGAAGTTTGTTCTACCAGATAGTCCAACAGCGTCTCGGGGACATCCTTTGAATCCACGGACTTGGATCTCTTCTTCCTAAAGCATTTATCAAGAGAAGGCTGAACATATTGATCAAGAGTTTTTCGATCAGCTGCTGCCATGTCTTTCCAAAATTCTAATAATGGCCAAGTCGAACCAATCGTCGTTCTCTTTGCAACCACTCCTTGGGCTCTCACAAATGCCTTGATAAACACATTGGATGGATGGCCCGTAAATGCGGAACCGTCCTCCGAGGAAGGTGACTTGGGAGGATAGGGTAACGGAGCATCAAGCGAATGAACATCGTCGTCGAACAAGAACTCTGTCACAGAATCTAGAGTAAATCGAGCGACCAAGTCCTGATCCACTGCCTTAGGATAATCGATCCGAGGGTGTAAAAATACACATACCTGGAAGTCAATTGGGTGTCCCTCAGCAAGACGTACTTTAGCCTTCTTCAACGCATGTTGTACATGTTTATCAAAGTTGTTCAAGTCAGTGATACGATCTCTGGTGAAGAAGGGTCGAGTAATAGATCGATGGAACCTATGAGAAGATTCAATGAATGTAGATCTGAGATGAAGAACCTGAATACCTCCACATGTCTCCTACGACCGTGTTGAAATGAGAAAATGGTCGGGAAGAGCGATTTCGAACGTACCGTCCGAATTAAAAACACCATTTCCTAACAGGGATTTGAACTGCGAATGGGACACAGGACCTGCCATATGTAAGGACAATACTTTCGTAGGTAATGGTGCAGACCTTTCTCGAAAGATTCAAAGTTTGACGCAAGAATACTTTTGATGTGAGCTGGCTCAGTCGTGAAGTACTATGTAAGAAACCTTTAGACCAGTACATCGAAGTACCAGAGTATGTTGATTTACTATTTGATCTATTCCAATGGTGAGTCTGAATACACCAGACTTATACTTCTCAGATAGCTTTCTGAAGGACTCGCCTGAACGAATGACGTGTTCGACATGCATGACGTCAGTGTTCTGCCAACTGGTTTCATGAGCAGAAGGAACTCACAAGGATAACCGTCCTCAAGGTCATGTAACAGTTCTTTGACCACTTCTAGACTATTTTCCTGGACATGAAGAGGAAGAGCTGCTCCACTAGCATAGGCAGCTCTCCGGTTCCTTAATTCCTGTATCCAAGGCTTGGAAAGATAATACCCTAGCCTCAAACCAAGGCTCAAAGCTAGCGATGCCCAACTTTGCAGATCTGAGTTGAACAAGTGAGAGCTTCCAATCAAGAGAGTCGGATATAGTACAACACAGGGCAGCAGGAAGTTGAGCAGAGACCGAGCAATGAAATTGATGCCAGGTGGAATGGTTGACATGACAGGGAAGCTCAGATACCCTGTGATTGGTAAGTTTGTGAAGCCAGTGAACACTAATGTGTAATTGAGAACCAACCTGTTCCTCGAAGACTTTATACCAACTGAGGAATAGTAATTTCCGACAGCAACGTCTCAGCAACGTCTCATACACTGAACCGGAAGAATGGCAAGCTCCTTACACCGCCACAGCCTATCAATGAAGAAGTACAATCTCGTAGACTAAGACCTCAAGTGACAGTCATCATGCTTCATTACTCTTAGAGGTTAAAGGAGTTTCGTAGCGGGGAGATCGGAAATGTCCCAAACACTCCAGGTCCTGAGTCATTGGCATTCATAGGAGGTTTCTGAGCTGTCCAGAAGATACCAGTTCAGCGAATTCACTATCAGAGGCTAGAGATCGAGTGAGAAATTGATAAATTGATTTAGTTGCCATCGAGATTTGTAAACCTTTCATCAATGTTCGCAAATACCTCGTGCTCTCATTAAAAACCTGCATTCATAAATGCGATCCACAGTAATATAACATCTTAGAATATACCCCTAGTCATTACAATACAATTTATGTATTTTCATTGTCAAAGGATCCCCCGTACTACCCGCTCTGATCGCTACACTCTGATCTGAACTTGCATAAGCCACCGTCTACACACCTAAGCTTGAAGCTTAAATTTACTCTATTGGCCTATTCGAACATCACGCGCATCATGAAAAGAAACTCTACTCTCTATCTACCAACCCCCTGGATTCTTGACAACATTCGAGCTCGTAAACCCTTCCCACAACAGTCCGCAGTAGTACCTCAAACAGGATAGATTCAACAGATGCTAGGAGTTGTCCAATGCAACATTGCAATCTCTCGTAACGTTTTGGAAGCTGCCTAGTTAGAAACATGTAAAAATGATGTTGTCTTAGTTTTTGCAAGATGCGAAGGAACCATCAATGATGTAATGTAAGCGAAGATACAACAATGTTACAGCTATCTAACATTGTTCAAAGGCTAAATGAATGTTCCATGAAACCACCCAATTTCTCAGAGGGAGACACTACCCCGAAGTAGAATCTTCAATGACTAAAAAATCCTCAACAGCAACACCTCCACCAAGACTCCAAGCTTTCTTGAATTCGAATCCGATCCAATGCCAGACGTCGACCTCAGGTTCTCCAGCCCGAACATGAGAAAGTGAGTCACTAGCAAGACTGCGTGAATCAGGGTCAATGAGAATATAATGATAGGCAGAGAATCGGAGAATGATCAAATGGGTTGTAATCATGACGAAGAAGATGAAGGCGAGGATAAGGAAAGTTCTCAAAGAGCGAGACTGTGTAAACCCAGAATTATCTGCAATGTGGTTGACATATGTGATAACTCGCTTGCGGAGAGTCGGTTTAGGTGCAGGTGCGAGAAAAGCGATAGAAAAATCCTGCTTGTGAACCGGCGAAGAAGGAGTCACGATGATGGCCGGCAACGGAGATTTTTCCGTGCTGGTCACGAGGGAAAAATCTGCGTGATGAATGCATCAACGGTGGGCTTTATGAAGCGCAATGAGTGGAAAAAATGCACCAAGAGGAGCAGGTATAAGGGTGTAGTCGAGCCTTTGCGGAAGGCGATGAAGGCGTGGCCCTACGAAAATTTTTGATAAGCTGACAAGAATGGACGAGACCCAGATCAGCAAGAGCTCCGCAGCCACTGCAAGCGAGACTGTCGTTTCTTTAACCTAGTCTTGACGTACCTTGGCGAGGCATCGTTAAAGCTTGTATACGAGATATCACAACTGATGGTGGCGTCCAGGACTCGGATGCAGAAGCGAATAACGTTGGCGATAAGACCGTAATAATAAAGTTAAGCGCAATTCGTATGACAGACGAAAGCAAATAGTAATGAGTGTGGATCAGCAAGCGGAGCAAGCTGTATGGTGGTGAAAATCGAATCGAAAGGCGGTGTCGAGTAGAGAAAAGCAGGAAGCGGGTTTCATGAGTCAGCTTTGCCACGTGATGTATAGAGTTCTGTATTTATATACCGCAACAAGCAAACAGGTGCTAAGACGCGGTGGGTGCGTTACATAGTGGTACACTACTGACTACACCCGAGCTACCCGTGATATATAGATCTCAATCGATACCGTGAAAAATCGTGAAAAACGCAATGCTGGAATCGTCATCTCTGTATGAGGCACCCGGTCCCCATGTGTCCGCTTTCTTAGGCCATGGAGACGCTTATGTGTTGTCTCTTGCAAACCTGCGCTCTGCCTATGCTGCACTGGCCTCTTCTCCATCCCACAGAATCGACTTACTAGATAAGGGATCTCTTCGCCGAATACAGACTCTTCCCGGACATGATTTGGCAACGACGTCCATTCGTGTAGTTGAGAGCCTGGCTGGTTTCCCCAATGGCGCACTTTTATCGTCTGGGAGAGATGGATTAGTCAAGGTTTGGGACGATAGGTCTGGTTCTCAAGCGGTCAGATGTATGTGTAGCTCAATTCGAGAGATTTCGCCTGGGTAATCAAAGATGTGATAGTAAAAAATCCGGAAGACATTTTAAGAGCTGTCCTCTGTTGTGATGCTTCCTCTGATGGAAATATTGTAGCCGCTGGGACAGAACTTGCCGATGAAGACGCATTCATTCTATATTGGTACCGTCTGCTCTGGCTCTCTATTGTACAGTATTCCTGAAAGTCTCTCAGGGATCCCCGTCAACCGAGAGCTCCTCTGTATGAACACGCCTCAACCCATTCTGATGACATTACAACATTATCGTTTCAGCCCACCGTGTCATCGCCTCTCGTCCTCTCAGGTTCATCAGATGGTCTTCTCGCCATTTCAGATGCAACAGAAAAAGACGAGGACGATGCGATACTACACGTCCGTTCGTGGAATACTAGCATCTCCCAGGCAGGCTGGTACTGCTCAAGTGCCGACGTATCGTCATTTGGGGTATGGGCTGCTAGTGACATGGAAACATTCAGTCTCTGGTCGGACGAGGTTTGCCATCTTGTTCGAGATCAATTCACCATCGTCTCTGATTCTCCCAAGCTCGACCAGTTGCTGTCATTAGACATTCGCTCTCCCTCAGTCCACACCCAGTCTCGGACTTGGGTAACGGACTATCTCATTGCGTGCCTACCTCGCCAAGAAGGTTTGAGATTATACGTGGGATCTAACGAGTAAGCTTTGCTTCCCATTCATTGGCATTAGCTTACATCTTTCCAGAGGAGATGCAGCATTCATCACCCCACCTGGTTTATCGAGTCCTAAACCTCCTACGAAGTCGATAGGGAACTGGGTCCTTCATTCACTCTGGAAGAATAGTCACACTGGTATCATTCGCTCAATATTACCTGACGACGAGGTGAGCTTGTCGATCAGTTTTTCTTTCGCATCGACTGAGCCGCATAATGTAAGAATCAAGTCATAGTAACGGGTGGCGAGGACGGCAAAATTCAAATGTGGAAGAATAGTCCCCTTGATTCACCAGGCTTCAAAGACGTCGATGGCGATGTAGAAATGATGGTAGCTCCAGAGGCATATCCACTATCTTACAAGAATAGGAAACGAATTCACGATGAAGACGAAATATTGGTAAGGGTATTGATTTAAATAACATGTCTTTCTAAAGTGGGTGTCAGACAGGAAAGAAATTGCGGTACCAATGATATCTCAATTATTGTATTTCCAATATCCAAAATTCTGTACGCCGATTTGATCGAGCTTACGGTACGGCTGCGAAGAAATCTCTTGAAACATTCAATCGACCAATGTCGTTCAATGACGGATAGTTCTGATCGCTTCTTCTCTACAAAGCGCAGAAGATGTCTGATGTATTGACGTTTTTGTTTGGCTTCACTGCGACAGCAGTATGGAGACGATCAAACGCCAACTATAACCCAGAAGTTTGAAGTTTCAATGATCTTTGACAGATGACAGATGACTACGCATGAGTCGTGACTTCATGATGATTTTTCTGGAACTGTGAGGGTAGCACAATATATCTTGCATAGCAAGTGTTATGATATGCACAGATATGTGCAGTTCGTCTGAGATTATGGGTGCTGTCTTAGCCGAATATTTGCCTTGTTGTCATCAGTTGTCACTTTGAGGTTCATTGCATGTTTGACATGTGTGTTGTTAACTCGATCGGCCAGGCCACTATCGTGCACAAGAAGACTCTTTCAGAAAGATGCAACAAATGTCGGTGAGAGACTTGGACAAAGTTCATGAGAAAAAGGAATGAAAATCATAAAGTTTCAGGTCTACTCCGTCGAAAGAAACTACGGCAATCTGAGCACACCTCTCCTGTCTAATGGTCCAACATTATTTGATCTACCTAGGCTACCACACCGCTTAAATCGAACTGACCCGAACCCAATCAGCTCAGAGTGATTCATAACTCGGAACTGTGAAAACGTACAATGTTGAGTCACACTCCAGATAAAGCCCAATCAGCACATTGAGTGCACATACATACAATACTATACTCTCCTTCAACAATATGACATTGACCAATGAATGACGAAAATCAGGCAATCACCAGGCCATCTCGCCGACGAGGCCACTAAACATGTTTTTATCTTCAATGAGAAGAGCCTTATAGGCACTCTAAAAAGATGTAGATATTCTTAGTGAATGGCCGAACGGCGGATCAAGGGGCAGACCTCGGATATATCAGGACAAGCGGTGGCGAGCCTGGACATAATTTCTCGCAAGATATCTTGTAATTCCAGGTCTGGACAAATTCAGTCAAGAGGACTACACATGAAGATAACTTACCTATTCCATTGGAATCAAAGTCAACAAGCCCAACCCAGCATCGAGCCACGCCGTCCAATATCATAAACTTCCATCCCTCCATACGACAAGCTACGACGTCGATAATCACGAGCATGACTCGACCGGCACTCTTCTGGAGTTCAGTTATATCACTGATATTTTCGAGTCGTTCTTGCATAGTGCTTCGCATTGCCAGTATATGCGCGAGTTGAGGTATAATCGACTGAGTTTTTGTGAGAGCTGATTGCAACTCATGCTGTCTGAAAAATAGCTGAGCGTACCTTTAGAAAACTGGCTGTGGCTATGCCAAGTGTTTTCAACACGCTGGGCAATGCGTCTAATGTGGCCCTCATAGCTACGAGGTTTTGTATTGAATATATCCAGATTCCCTCAATGATGCCAGTGCCGACAAGTGCCGACAGATGATCGAAAAGCTCTAAGGAGTTGGGCTCGTCAACTTTGAGAGCAAGATTAAGCCACGTTGAAATTATAAGCCGTACAAGGGTCGGCGTCTCAGGGTCAGATAGATGAGAGAGGCCCGCTTTGAGTGACTTGGAGAGTTGTAGTATTTATACTTGAGGAAAAAGGGGGGAACACACGGAAAATATAAGCTCATGAACACCTGTCCGCAGTAGGGTTTTTTGTGGGATAGTGTGCAGCATGAAGGAAACAACTCGAACACCTTCGAGCTTGTGCTCCGCCTGATAATCATCTAAGAGGGTCATCATTGGTGGAATGAGTAAAGGCCATATATCCTCATATGCATCAGGCTGAGCACAATAAAACACAAGAGCAACGGCTGAATCAGTGGAATTACACGAAATGACACGACTGCTTACGGAAATATTCTTGATAACCCAAGCAAGAACACTCCAGATTCCAGGATAGTCCTTCCACGCTTGCTCTTCATAATAGTCTTGTACAGCATTAGGTCCACCTGCAGGACGTGCAAGCTTCTTTCCAGTTTTGATGTTGAGGTGCGGATGTGGATTGGAGGAAAAAACCGTTCGGAGATTTTTGGATAGGATCTGACGTAGCAAGGCAATAGTAGGCTGGCTGACTTGAGGAAGTGAAAGAATTTCTAATTGGAATAAGAGTTATCGAGAGCTATTACAAGTCACATACGGAAATGATACCGAAAGCAAGATGTTGCATCGCAGGCGTCGACCAAGGTGCGAGGTCCAACCCATCACTATCGGATTCAATGGTGTATGGCATCACATAGAAAACGAGATCCGCGAGCGATGTATCGTTGAGGAGTTCCCCCTCAGCCCGCATTTGAGCCACATGTGTGTTCAGCGCATCTAACTCGTTGTAGACATTGTTTTTCCAAGCTGCGAGAGATCTGAGTACCTCCTGGTCGTCGCATAGCCTCTGGAACCGGCCGTACTCTGAGGGAATCTTCAAGGGTGAGAGAAACTTATCCAATTCAATCATAAGGTGCCTGTGAGTTTGATAGTAGAAATCCAAGTACACATTAAACAAAACGATTGAGCATGGTCGTACAAATCTCAAACACGTGAGCATCCAGTCAGACTATTCTGGCTCGCCCACTCCTCGATTCTGAACCTTGTTATCAAGTCGTAAGTCTGGGCTTTGGGGATTCGAAATAAAGCTGAAAAAGTTTGTTTTCCTGTAGCAGCAAAATGGGACAATCCCGTGTGTCCTTACACTAAGTCTATCTATGTATCCAATCGAATGACTATCATCAGCGTCACAGTTCATGGAAGATATGGAAAGGCGTTCTAATTGTAAGCTTATGTTCTCCACCTCGACCATATGCTACGGTATAAGCGATAGATTCACCTGAACAGTCACACAGCCAGAATTGGAGCGGTTGAAGAAACGCTTCATGAAACTCGACAGGTGCATACTTGACTCCTGGTGTGCTCTTTCTCCATGCTCATTTGTTTTTTCTACTCTCAGTGATGGGTCTGGCTCAATCGATCGTGAAGAATTTCTCCAAATCCCCCAAATTGCCACCAACCCTCTTGCATCACGAATGATTGCTATTTTTGACGAAGAGTACGCCTTAGTTATACCCAAGATATACTCATGGACACCTTCTTTCTGCAGTGGGGGAGGTACAGTTGACTTCCAAGAGTTTGTCGGAGGTTTGAGTGCCTTCAGCAGTCGAGGCGGCCGGGAAGAAAAGCTCAAATGTACGTTCATGCTTGTATCAGGTTACGAGGTGAATTTTATTTTGGACCTAGTTGCTTTCAAGGTCTATGATGTAGACAGGGACGGCTACATCTCTAATGGAGAGTTGTTCCTAGTTCTTAAAATGATGGTGGGGAATAATCTCAAGGTCCGACTTCTGGATTGTATTCCGAAAGCAGACATTTCTCAATGCCCGCTTGCAGGATCAGCAACTGCAACAAATAGTTGATAAAACGATCATGGAGGCCGATCTGGATGGTGATGGAAAGCTCAGTTTTGACGAATTTGCTCAGACAGTATCAAACACGGTATGTGTAGAACATGTTTATTGGCCAATGTGAATTCTAATCTCTCGCTAGGATATCGTGAAACAAATGACCCTGGAAGATCTATTCTGAACAGCTTCCTTACTTCCCGTCTCAATCAAAGAGACCGTGCCATCATTTTTCTGACCCCCATCACGCTCGTGCTATTCACGCAATGACCAACATCCTTGCAATCAGCACTCTTAGTATTTCCTCCTCTCTCCTACTAGCTTTGTGTAGATCTTTTAATCGTATCGCAAAGATACCCGGCTTTATAAAGATCGTGTTACAGATGCTATTCTAAGCACCATAAGCAGGTGTTGATTTCGCTGTAGCACATGCAATAATAAGGCATCGGACAGACAGGCTAGAAAGAAGAACTATGGCGTGCACGCTACCGTGTTGTTACTGGATCCGTCCTGCAGGATCATGACACAGTTGACCAAGCACTCACTGTATTGCAAATTGTATAACACGTGCCGAGTCCCAATTTCCCACGGAGGCTTTTCCTTTGCTTTATTGCTCTACTATGCCGCTGATAAGAAAAAGTAGGCATATCTGTCCTTTCCATCGCTTGGCTTGACTTGGAGATCATAGAGACTAGTAACAGGAAGTCAACCAATGACCGGCGTAAAATCATTAATAAGGTCAGAGAGGGACGTAAGAAAAAAGCCAAGGCAGCCAAGAAAAATCCACAGTGGAAGTCGAGTAAGGCATCTCCGCAGAACATCAATGCTTTGATAACCCAACAATGTTAGAACATAAGAAAGATCCCGGAATTCCTAACGATTTCCCGTACAAGGATCAAATTTTAGGTGAAATAGCGGAGCAGCGAAGAGCAGTGCGTCTTAATTTTTGCATCTTTTTGAGTGACGCAGTCTAATTCACGATGTTCTATAATCCCTAAAGGCGGTGGAAGGGAAAGAAAAGCTCAAAGAGGAAAAGAGGCTTGCACGACAGCAGGCTAAAGCCGTAGACAAGGGCAATAGGGACCAAGACGAGTCACCATTGAAGAAAGATTTGAGCATCGGCGACGATGCCATTGCAAGCCTATCCGCGAAGCTCATCAACCCTAAACTGGTGACAAAAGAGAAGCCTGCACAGACACAGTTGGTAGACAATGAAGATGAAGAAGAGGCCCCGACACTTGTTAATCGTGATCTGCCGAATCTCAAAGCTGTTCTAGATGGCTCTGACGTCTTGTTGGAGGTTCTTGATGCCAGGGATCCACTACCATTCCGAAGTACAGATTTAGAGAAGAGAATGCAAGGAAAAAAGATATTGCTAGTGCTGAACAAAATTGGTGAATCATGGGATGAATTCTTAGTTTTGGACGTGTTTTTGTTAATGTCCTGATTTTCTAGATCTATGTCCTCGAGAAGCTCTGACATCGTGGCTAATGTTTCTCCGACAAGAGCATTCAACATTCCTTTTCAGATCAGCTACAGCCTTCTTGCCTATAAGCTCTGAAGTTAGTGCACTCACGCAAGGCAAAGGAAAGGACAAAGCTTTGTCTCCGAAGAATGATGCACTTGGATCAGAGGAAATACTCTCTCAACTCACGGCCTGGGCTGCAGAAAAGGAGGGCAATTCTATTAGAGTGGCCGTCACTGGTCTTGCTAATGTAATTATAATATTGTGATCGATTGCTGTGCGATCTCGACACTCACATCATTGTACAGGCTGGAAAGAGTTCATTTCTCAACAGTCTGCTACAAAAGGCCGCATTGCCCGTCTACTCACTTTCAACATCTTCTCGGGGATATACAACAACCACTCTTCCTCAAGAAATAACAATAACTATGGAGGGAAACTCAATCCATTTAATTGATACACCGGGCTTGGCATTTTTCGACGATGAAAGAGACCTAAGAACTTGTGATATATTATTACATTGTAAAGGTAGAATTGATCGGTTGAAAGATCCGTCAAGTGCCGGTAAGTTCGATGTGAAAATATGTCTGATTATACTCATTTATTTGTTGTAGTTGCTCATATCGTTGAACACGCTTCCGCCGAAGATCTCATGTTGATGTACAATCTCCCAGCATTTCCTTCGGGTGATGTTGCGGCATTTTTATCAGGTGTTGCACGTTCGAATCATCTTGTGAAGAAGGTAACTTGATCCTATTTTCACAGTTGTTTTGGCTGATAAATCGTGTTCTTATTTTGATGTCCGTCAATCTACTCAGCGAGGAGAACCTGACTTGGCCGGAGCTTCAAGGATAGTGCTACGGGATTGGAACACGAGCAAGTTTGCGCGCTATACGCGTCCGCCGAATGATGGCGGAGAAAATCTTACGTTGATTACTGAAGTCGACAAACGAACCCTGAACCAGTCCAAGACGAGGAAAGAGCTGCGAAAGAACGGTAGACTGGTGAGACTACGGGCCTCTGAAGAAGAAAGACGGGTAGTGCAGATGGAAAGCCCGTGGGAGGATGAGAAGGAGAGCAGTGACGAAGATGACATAGAATCTGATCGGAATATTGAAGAGGGTGAAGAGGATGAGATGGATGGGAGTGGAAATGATGAAAATAAGAATGTGGATACTGATGAACAGGAAGAAAGATCAGAAAAAGAATTGAGTACTCACAATCAAAAACGGAAGCGGACGGTGTCATTTGGGGTTGCCCGTCCTGCAAAGAAGACCGTTTTCGCAATTCGAGAAGGTCGAAAACAAGACAAATGGGCTCCAGCAACAGATAAAAAAAGTCAGGAGGACAAACATACGAAAACTATTTTGAAGAAAAGCACCACTACAAAAAAGCCACAGTCACTGGAGATTGTATCTTCCAAATCTGCCAAGAAGGCTCCGACGAAGGTTGCTAATGTTTTGAGCTCGTACAAAAATAAGACAAGCAATGACAGCGACCCGAACGCCTATGACTTTAGTAAATTTTTCTGAACTTCCGTTTCCGATTAGATATTGTAGTATGTTTTTTTGCACAGCCCGACTTCATAAAGAGCATCTCGTCTGAGAAAATACTGATGACTTAGATGCCTTAGATGCATCAGCAACACTGTAGATCGTGTTGACTACTTTTAGCAATACTCAACATCTGACTTCTGTCTCTTATATATAGCAAGAAGGATACTATGTACACATGGTACCACCCTGACCATCTCTTCGTTACTTGTGCTCAAATTGGACACATTCTCGGATGTAGTTGCTCAGCTTGTTGAAGATGCTAAGATACTGTAGGATTCCTTGATCGTGGATAGAAAGTATACCCGTTGCACACGAAACATCCAAAAGTTCCTGTCCATTCCATAGGGAAGAATCACTCCTATGACGCACCTCCATATCCCTACATTTCACGGAAAGAGAGTGACCGGATATTTGGTGGTTTACAGAGATAGTACAAGATAGGATATATTTCTTTTTGTCCCTCAGTCGTCTGCCAGAGCTGGTGACATCTGAGGTCTCATTCATGATAGCCTTGAATCTAGTCACTCACGATCCTCATGTAGACCTTTAATCTTATTAGGTAGATATAATAGTCGCCCACCAGAACCGGTGATGTCTGAGACATTTAACCTTACAAGAAGGGATGATCTGAAAGGAAGGAAATGCAGAGTGAATGCCTCAGTCTTGGTGATATTCAAGATTTGAAATCACATGAATCTGACCAGAACTTAAGAATGCACCCACCTAAATCTTTCCTCTGACTATGCTTGAGGATAGATAGATGAGGAGACATCAATCATCGAAGAAGTAAATCGCTCCAACTGCCCAAAACCATTCAGGTGATCATTATCGTGACCCCAATAGTATGCACTCGAGTCCTGAATTCCACGGTGAAGAAAGAACGCAGTTGGATCACTCGGAGTTAGTTCTACGTGAATCTTCCGGATGCCTCTCGTGCATCGGGTAGAGTGTCATCGCTGTGGCCCAACTCATTCACCTGATCAATTCATTCTTGGGCAAGTGTATAAGAAGATGCCACTAGCCACCTTTAAACTCTGCTTCCCTTTGTACAATCAGGATGAAGTGGGCGCTACTTGGATCATTTCTTATATGGTATCCAGCCATCAGCAAAGCGCAGAGCTCGAGGTAAGTCACTGCCAATGCATTCTCGTCTAATTCAATGAACAATTCTATAGTCCTCTGTTATCAAGTGCTCGATCTATCCAAGGGACGTTTACCCCTATATCTGACCCTGCCAGTTTTGTCATACCTTTTATTGGAACCATTAATGGCGGTCATGTCTTCCCCGGTATGTATGATCTTGCGATTGACGGCTATAAATTCGAGATTTGCAGGTGCCACCTTACCTCATGGAATGGTCAAAGTTGGAATGGACACAGACGCATCGGGAAACGTATATTCTGGCCATTTGTATTAAATTTTTGAACCCATTACGTGCCATGTAGCATGCTGGTTATGATGGTGACCCAAAGTCAAATGTTACTGGATTTTCCCAACTTCATGACAGTGGAACCGGAGGTGTAAGTCTGTTCAATAGCCTATCACAATGGACAACTAATAGCATACCACGCAGGCCGTTCCTCTCTCGAACTTCAAGCTTTTTCCCTTTGGAAATTGTTCTTCTTTCGACAAGTGCCCTACTTCTCTCGGCAGCAGGAAACTCTTACGCCATATCCTTCCCGATGGTCTGTTTAATTGTTTTTGGACAAGATTCCCGATGCAGACACAGTAAAACAGGATCTCCCGATGACTTTGCGTCTCCAGGATATTTCTCAACCAATCTAGTAAGAGCTGGGATAGTTGATAATGTCAAATCTGACAAAACTCCACCCATAGTCAAACTCCATTCGGATTGAATTGACTGCCACACGACGAACGGCTTTGCACCGTTACACATTCCCCATAGGAACTGAACATCCCCGTATCGCTGTCGATATCACCAACGATGGTCAGAGGAGCAGCACAGACCCCGTTATGACAATTGACCCTGACACGGCTCAGGTTAAGGGTGGTGCTTCTTTCGCTGCTTCTTTCGGCCCAGGTAAGCCTCTATCGTTTTGAATTCTCTGGCATTGATTGATAGACATTTCAAAGGTCGGTATAACGCATTTACCTGTGTCACATTCAAGGGCGATGGTTTCGACCTAGGAAAACCTGCGGAATATGGTGCATGGCTAGCTGACTTCCCTGTTCAGGGTACCACCAACCTTCTACAGCTGTATTATGGTGATGCTATCCCATAATATCTGTATCGAAATAATTTGCTCATACCACAGATCAGGATTCATTGATGAACTGGGCGCATTGTTGACCTTTAACCCTGCACCAAAGGGAAAAACGATAATTCTTGCCCGCGTCGGGGTCTCCTTAATCTCTAGTGAACAAGCATGCGCTAATGCTGAAGAGGAAATTCCAGGATTCAATTTCGACGAGATCCATCGTAATGCCCGTACCCAATGGAATGATCTCTTGAGTCGCGTACAAGTCGACACTGCAGGTGTTCCGAAAGAGACAGTTGAACTGTTTTACTCTTCTGTTCGTATCATCTCTCATATGTACAATGATCAGTACTTTGATATGCAAGTAGCTTTATCGCACCCACATATCTCCTGCCGACTGTGGGTGTCCCCGAGTATTGTATTGACTCTGATTGACTCCTCACAGATACAGGCGAAAATCCAAAGTGGAACTCTACAGAGCCATACTTTGACTCGTTCTATTGTAATGTACGCTGTGCTTTCCGTTAAAGTCCACGATGCTGAAGAAAACAGTGGGATACATATCGTAGTCTTTATCCGCTTATGTCGCTTCACGATCCTGTTACCTTCTCTCGGATTGTCAGGGCGATGATCGACATACAGAAACACGAAGGTACGCATTCAGTGATCAATCATGAAGAACTCTTAGGAGATTGAAGGATGGTTTTAGGATGGCTTCCTGAATGCCGAGGAGCTACGGCGATGCACTCCATCCAAGGTGGAAGCAGTACGTTCTCGACAAAAAATACTTGCTTCTCCTTGATGTGTTCCGTTTTGTAGATGGTGACCCCATCCTCGGTGAATTCTTTGTAAAGTAGGTTGTATCGTATCAAGGCATTATTGGGCTTCTTATTCAATTCCAGGTTCCATGAACAAGCTGCTACGCTCCAAGTTTCCCCCGATGATCTCTACAATGCATTGGTGGCAGATGCAGAGAACGAACCTCCGAACTGGAATCTTCAAGGCCGACAAGCTGGCATCTGGAAACAACTTGGTGCTGCCAATCTCTTATATCTAATGGTGTTTTTCTCTGACTTCGGACGAACAGGGTATGTTCCTGATGACATGTTCAGCCCAGGAGGTGCAAATACCAAGCAGGTGTCTCGAACGTTGGAGGTAGGCATTAAGTTGAATCATTTCCTATTACATTCAAAGGTAGCTTAACCATAGTACGCATTTGACGATTTCTCGATTGCTCAAGTAGCGAAAGTGCTTGGAAAAACAGACGATCAGAAGAAAGTCAGAATATATATGTCTGCTTCGGCTTGACAGTACTGATGATGCATGAAGTACCTAGGAAGAGCCGGAAATTTCGTCAACTTGTGGAATACAGACATCAGCGTACCCGGTAGCCCACAAATCAGCGGAATGATGCAGGTATCTATCTCCCTTATCAGATTGAGAGGGAACTAATGCACCCCAGCTGAGGTTTGCAAATGGCACTTTCAATTTCACTGATCCTCGCCATTGCAGTCCTCACGACCCCGCACAAGCAACATGCTTCTTGAATGCAGCAAACAGAGATGGTTTTTATGAAGGTAGGCGTAATTATCTCCAAGCTTGCCTCACTTGCCTCACTTGCATCTTAAGGTTCCCCGATTACTGTAAGCAATGAGCGGTCTTTTTGTGACTTAGACCTACTTGACAATTGCCCTGAATTAGTATTCTCAAGTAGACTCTCATCATTGAACGCCAACCAGAGTTCTGATGATATGATATCTTTAGTACGCGCCGCAGGACACTGCCAAACTTATCGAGCTGCAAGGAGGAGAAATGAATTTCATTCAACGTTTGAATTTCATTTTTGAGCAGGCGATTCACTCTTATCTACCATTCTTGCCTATCCGACTGACTTCCATTCAGGGATACTTTGATGTTACAGATGAACCGTCACAACAAATACCCTTTATGTATCATTACGCCGACCAACCAGGCTTATCTACACAGAAAACAAGGCAGATCATAACCAAATTCTTCAACACGTCTAAAAACGGCCTTCCTGGAAACGATGGTGAGTTAAGTTTCATGGTCAATTTCAATTTCAATGCGCTGAGATCTGCAATAGACTCAGGTAAACTCGCTTTGGAATTCATCAGCTCAGTATTGAACTAGATACCTGAAGGTGCCATGGGGAGCTACGCAGCGTTCTACCTTGCGGGCCTCTACCCTGTTCCAGCTACTGAGCAATACCTCTTATCATCTCCGTTTTTCAAACAGGTTTCCTTCTATAACCCTGCGTTCAACACAACTACCATTATAAAGTCAAGCAACTTTGACAGGGAACCGGAGGATGGGTCCAATGGTCGAGTCTTCGTCCAGGTATGGTTCAGTCAATTCGATAGAGGGCTGTGAACTTGATTACCTTTTGATTAGCGCGTTACTGTTAACGGACAACAGTACAAGTCCAATTGCTATCTAGATTGGGACGTCTTCAGGCTAGGTTCAGTAATTGAGCTCACCCTGAGTGATGATATCAATGTTTCGTGTGGGAATGGAGTGAATGCTCTTCCGCCGTCAATCTCAACTGGTGGTTTCGATTAGAGCCGAGAATCCTGGGTTTCATTCAAGTGACTATGACATAGTGACGGACGGCTCAGTGTCTAAATTCATGAATGAATGTAGTATGAATGTAGTTTGATAATCCAGAGTCTTGATTGTCTGCGGTTCGCTACCGCCCTGAGATATCTAATTGAATTTCATCAACAAGCTCTTATGCAGCTCCCCCATCAATAGTTGGACAGCTCCAACATCAAGGTTTGTGTATCTGACTCATCGTAAGGTTAGGTACTACTGAAGTTGCCTGTCGTTTATAGGTGATTGTCAAGGAATTATTTTGTGACACTACCGGGTGTTGCCATCGGGAGAACATCGACGACGGAATTCTTAATAGCTCACGAGAGTCTATGCTCACTCAACCCAAGTCTGAACATGAATACATTCGGTGGAGCTGTTTGTTGATCCTGTCGACCCAAGTAGTTTTTAATTGCACTTCATTAAATCTGATCACGGTATGGTCCATGGGCTTTTCCTGAAGCATGCCCACATATTCTCGCAAATAGTGACCACTTGAAACGTCAAATGGCCACATTTTAGAAGTAGCTAACAGGTCATGAATGCCTTAACATAGGAGTCTGAGGGAACTGGAATCACCAGATAAGATGGTACATACAAGAGGCCTCACAACCAATAGCCTGACTAGCTGCTTTTGCTTTGTTTGCTCTTCGATCTTTCACCACGAGGAGCGGCCTGGATCGCACTGAGGATTTTCTGCAAATCTTCGTCCGCAGAAACGAATCCTCTTCGTAAGTCCAGATTCTTGTCTGTCGGTTTGGAATCTACCACCCCCTTTTTTATTTTATTTCCAGAAAATGAACTAAAAAGAGCATCAATCTCATCCTCCTGCCTCTTGCGTTTTTTCTTTGGTTGAGATGGAGTAGATTCAGTGACAGAGGACCATTCAAGAGTCAAGTTTCTCGAGGATTCTTGTGCTGTCGGAGATGCTGAGGCTTCGACTTGTGCGTCATAAGGTTTCTTCTTTGTCTGCAAACTTCGCCACTCGTCAGGTTTGCGCTGCAAAAGGTAGAGGTTCAGGTTGCGGACGAAGAATTTGCCATAGAAAGAGCCAGTAAGAGACTGTTGGTGAGGAATTAAGGAACGGGCTATTTTTTCCTGTGTGGATGGAAACCGTCACCATAGGGCATTTCATCGCAAAGAGTAGTTACTAACTTTGAGATAGGTGTCAGCAAAACTCCAGCATCGATCAGCTACTCTGCTCCCAAAGCGGTCATCCACTAGTTGGTCATAGTGACCGAGAAAGCTGATCACAAATATGCGTTTAGATTTCTGGGAAACTGTAGGCGAACTTAAGAGAGCATCATAAACTCTAGAGCTGACGCTATGGTGAGCCAAGCGAATTCGTTCTTCTATGGGAAGCGAAGCTATGCTACAACAGGCAGTGACATCAGTTAGTTTTCTTAATGCCAACAAAAAGCCAACCTATCAGTTACAATCTGATAATGTGGCTCACAAAGTTGGAGCAGCGCTTGAAGGAGGAGGGACCCCTGTAACTGGGGTTCTAGTGGATGGGGTTGACGTTTTGAAGTTCCATATTGTCTGCTAGGGGGGTTGGCCCCTTCTGGTGGAGCTGATTGCAGGGTATTGTAGTTCTGTGTACACCTGATAAGACGAACGGTTTGCACCATCAAAGGGGACATCTACCTCAAATGAAAGTAAAGCGAGGATACAAGGAACCAAGTGATGCCTCTGCTCCTTTCCTTCGAAACCAAAGGCAGCCAGCGTTGCCTTTATATATTATTGCTGACTCCTATTCGAACAAGTAACCCTTACCTCTGTCACCTGTTCTCCAAGTCTTTGTAGCTTTGCAGCCCTATCTATGATAGATCTCAACACTCCTGACCTAGAAGCAGCTGCTGTACGTAAACTCCAATCAAAAAGCAATGAAACAAGGTCTCACCAATGACATTCGGCCAAACGTGCTTCAGTTCCCGACAAGCGTCGAGTAACTGCATCTCATCCACTCGTTCGAGCGCTTTCGCAACCACGAAATTTGCAATTGGGTGAACAGACAAACGCGACAGTTTGTCTTTGAGATATAGAGACCATAGACTGTTGAAAGCGTCAGGGGGCGACCGGGCAAAAATTGTCTCCAGAAGATGTGAGGATGTTATATCACGGAGTAAGGTTTGAAGATAATCAGAAGGTCCAGGAGGCGGCTGTCCAGCTCCTGTAACAGGACACATCAGTACTGCTTCACAACTTAGCATAAAAGGTTACTGGCTACAAGAGGATATGATGCCAACAGTCACTCTATCCATGAGTGAGCCAGGTTCATCCGAGAGATGTTGGTTCGCTTCGACCTCCAACATCATCTTAAGAATGCATCAGATTGGACATATAGTTAGTAGGACCTCACGTACTTGTAGACTAGGACTCGCAGCTTTGTTGGCTGCCATCGCTCTGATCTCGTTCTCACCAAGCTCCGTCCGGAGGACATTGAGAAACTGCGCGGCCATCTCATTAAACGCAGGTGGATATGATGAGTTTGAGAACTCTCTTCCTTTTCCCTTATTCAAAACGGATTTCATCGGGCCTTGTTTCGCCTTCCACGTTGCACTTCTTTTGGATCTCACAAGGACAGAGCGTGCGGAGCCATGGGTTGCAAGGCTTGGGTCAAGCAATGTCAGCATGCTTCGGACAACATGTGAACCGAAGGGATCCATGATCAACACTGAAAGAGTCGGTAAAAGCTCCTTGTTCGGAGTTCAGTCAATTGATTAGACAAAAAGCATCAGATAGAATTACTTCACAGATATTTTGGATTAACTGTGTCATTGTACGAAGTTCCCCTTGATTTTCCGAGTCAGGCACCTGAGGATAAATACCGTTGATCTGCCAAAACGAGTCAGGTAAAGGGAGTTTTTCAGATAGAGAAGACATCACCTCTCTTTGAACGGTGTCCTTTGCAAGTGTGAGGAGTGTTTGGCATACATGGGATCCAAACCGATGTCTAACCAGAATCTCGTACCTGATAAGATTGTATTAGCTATCCCACAATATTCCAGGCACCACTCACGAACCAGCCATGCTATCCACGAACACACGGCGAATAAAGTCGTCCATTGAATAGATCATTCGCTCTAGTATGATTGAACAGTCCGGATCAGTAGCTAATTCTTTTTCTTTGCCTCGCATTTCAGTGAGTGCAGCTACAAAAAATAACCTCCTCTCTTTCCAAAGCATGCATGCAACGTCAATTTTCCGTGATGAAACCGGAGAGGTGAGCATACCTTCATTTGGATCAATTTCTGGACTTCCACCCTCCCCTTCAGCCTCTGTTCTGGTTTCCTGCCAATCTCGAATCTGTGCGTCGACAGTCCTAAAATATGCCTTGACCTCCGCATCAACAAATCCAAAAGGAGCGTCTTTATCGGCTCTCTCATTGATATCCTGACTGGCAACGGATATGATCCAGGATGGCTTCGAGTCAGTCGCATTCGTTTGATCATAGATAGGCGGAGGTGGCCTTTCTTCCGTTGACTTGGGTTCTTTTCTAGCATATTCTTGTTCTTCTGATGCCTTCTTGTGCCTCTTACCTCTTTTCCGGAGGTCACGAGGCATACTGAGAGAGACAGAACGAGAGAGGTTACACGAACTTGAAAAGTGATTCACCACTGATCCGTGTGAACCGGCCTCCCAGGATACTTAGACACCAGTCAGTCTTACTTCGAGGCTGTGTGAGAAGAGAGCTATGTTAAGGAACAATCTGATTCTATCCATCAGACTGTGTATGTTCAGAGAAACATGTCAACAAATGGTGGTAACTTATCTCTGCAAAGGAAACGGCCCACCAAGAGTAAATCAGTGACTGTCCTTATCCCTACCCTTACTATACCCTTAGGGGTATAGTCTATGTCTTGTTCTAAAATCATATACCAGTTCCAATTGATTGATATTGTGGCTTCGATAATAAGAAAGTAGGTTGTCAAGTCAATGGTTAGTCAGTCAGTCAGTCAGTCAGTCAAAATATTCAGTAAGTCAATAGGCCAGTCAACAATTCAGACAATAAGTTATCAGTGTAGCTGGCAACTCAGCCAGTAGTCAGGAGGTAGTCAGGAGGTATCACAAATTCATTTATTCACATTATAGTACAAGTACACGAGGTAAAACAACGAAAAAGCAAAGTTGATAGTTATACCAAAGGCACAGGTCAACCAACTTGCTGTCTAGATACATCTCTAACTTATTGTACCATTTCCTTTTTATCGCTTTTAGTTATAACCTGGGTTCATAATATTAGAACATATCTATACTACGAAAGAAGAAATAGGATAACCATGAAGACGGCTGAGTAAGATACACATGTAAAACATAAGGCGAATAATGTCTGTGAAGTGTCAACAAAAATCAAGAAGAATAGACATCATAATGAGAGCACAGGGAAAACTATTGATCCAACATGAGGCATCTGATGATTCTAGCGAACATAGAGTGTAGATGCAGTGAAATTCAGCCCCTGGCTTTTCAAAGTTCTAATCCCATCTTTAATGCTTCTCGTCAAGCATTTCAATGTGAATATCTCCAACTCCTTCAATTCCTGAGCAGCACGATCTTCTGCCAGAGCCAACAGTAAGAACTGATTCAAATACTCCCCTGAACACTGAAGTTTCAGAACTCTGAGAAGAGGAAGGCAGGCATCTGTGCTTCCGTGATTCTGCTGAGACGACTTTTCTGGGGTCAAGTATTGCAGTAATACATCTGTGATTGGATCGGGCCATCGACTTATCAGTGCATATTTCAAATCGAGACGTCTCAGCCTTTTAAGGCCTTTCAAACACGCAATGATCTCGTGGTCCCGTAACGGGAGATAAGCAAATCCGAGGTGCTCTAGGGAACTAGCCGAGGACTGGATAAATCGGGTTAATTGAGAGTGAACTGCCCACTGTTGCGGGCCTGTTCCATCCTGAGTCGGATCGACGAGCCATTCAAGCTGTAATGCCTGTAAGTCGGTCAACGAAAGCCGATCAAGAAAGCCGAACAAATTTGTTTCTGCCCTTCCCACCGAATTGACCCCCTGTATGATCAGCGTGAGGGATCTAAGTGATGGTAGCACAATTCTCCCTGTATCATGAGAAATGGAGAATGAACAATCGACGTTGAGCGTGCAGGACGTCAATTTCTGGGTTACGGATAGGATATTGAAAAGTTCATTAAAAGAAAGAACATTTTCCTGATAGAATTGGAGGTCAAGGGCAGAGAGTTGTGGCCATGGGATGTCTATCCGAGACATGTCAAAATCTCGGTCCCAAGGTTTGCTAAGCTGTAAGGATATGGACTTGAGTGCCCGTAGGCTTCCTCTCGATCTCTGGCTGTGAAGTGGCACCAGATTGGCACCTGGTCCGCGAAAATAGACGTATTTCCATCTGGAGGAATGAGGAAGTAGGAGTTCGAGAAGTTCCGCTGACCGAAAGTCCGGCACGACTCCGAGACGGTCATGGATAATGCGGAAAGAGAGAGGTTGTTGTCGTGATCGATGTAACCATAACAATAGTCTCTTCTTTGTTTCATCTTGTTCCTGTTGGGATGAACCCGTTCCCTCCAATGCAAGATCGAAACGCGACCACAGACAAGGTGTACCTACTACCAGGTAGTACCACGCCTTGCACACGAGTGCCAACGTCAGAGGAGGCACTTGAGCACCAATCTGTGGAAAATCGGTTGGACAATGGCTGAAGATCTCCACGTATATTTCCAAAGGGAGTCTGTCGAGTATAGTGTGCTCGAGAAGGGGGCTATCATCAATGAGCAGTGGCATGACCTCCGGATCCAAAATCAAACCATTTTATTAGTGGAAATAAGAGAACAGTCATGTTGGTTCACGTGCAATGATGTTGCCAATTTGAATGGGTATCGTTCAACGTATTCAATCATGAAGGTATAAATATGGCGGAAGAGGTTATTATATATGGATGACTCAATTTATACCCATTTAGTACTATATGCCCTGTGGCAGAGCTCCAGGTTCGAGTCAACAATAGAGATCAATCTCAGCCAAATAAAGAGGATCCTCTGTCCACTAGATAAAATGTATTCACAAAACGACTAGGAGATGTATAACTTACATTCTGGTGGGAGCCAAGCTAAGGGGGGATAGATACTTGTAGATGTTTTCACTTGTCGGGTGCTTGGCCGGGATTTGCAGGTTACGTTTACCAGAGATAAAAACGTATCGACAGATCAACAGCATCTGTATCAGGATCATTCATGATAGGCATCTTGCATCAGATCATTTCTAACAGCCTTTTTCGGGGTTGGCTAGCCGTCAGCTTTGCATTGTGACAAAGCGCAGTAGGAGTTTAAGAGTCAATCAGTCTGATTGACAAGCTGAGAGCTATGTTACTGACGACTGAGTGTAAGTTGATGTTCGAAACTGAGCTTTCAGTGAGATGGCAACATCTTGCCCACGCATACGAAATTCAGGTACACGGAGTTGCTGCCAGTCCAGTCTGAGGTCAAGGAATCTTGTCAGATGAGCATGTGACATAATTCTAACTGGGGTGGATTAATGGCACGTGACCTGGACGGTCAGATCGAAAGCTGCTTGTACAAGTCTCTTTTGCTTTTCCTTCTCTTTCACCGCCTTGAGGAACAATAGAAGATCATGCATTAGACTGCGCCGCTCAAAAGTTGAGACGCACTGCTTTCCGCCGCTCCGCTATCTTAGCCAAGACTTGTACAGGGATTCCGGAATCTTGCTGCGCTATCATAGCATTAGTGTGCTGCAGGAATGCCTTCCACTGCAGATTTTTCTTTACTACCTTGGCTTTTTTTGACACTTCTCTCTGACTCAATCGATGATTCGGTCATTGGTTGACTTCCTGTTACTAGTCTATATCCCCAAATTATGGAAAGGACAGGCACGTTTACTTTTCTTATGGCGGGATAGTAGAGCGATAAAACAAAGGCGCATGACAAGCCCTCGTGGGAAGAGGCGACTTTTTACAGACTTAGATACATATGATCATTGTTATGTACAATAAACAGGGTAATGTATAATGTAAAGTAGCGGCTTCTCAGGATCTTCGCCCATGGGACCGACCGACCAACCACCTACTGTCAGCAAAGCAAATAGACAATATTACACACCAACAAAAGACACCACTGACGCAAAAATTACACTTGGAGATAAAACTTCACTATTTTCTGGCTTGGAATATTGGAGCTAATTGAAGCCGACTTCTTCTCGCTTAGCCTACCAAAGATATTGACTTCTCTTGGACTATTCAAGAACAGTTGCTATTGTCAATGCCGTAACTTCAGTCAAAGGCATTTGATCTTCCATGATGGCTGATGAAATGCCGGTTTTGAAAATGTATAAGGTTTGAGGAATATTCGGCAAAGCTTGTACTTGCAAAAAGTAAGGTACTAGACGACGAGAAAACTTGCAAATAGACAATTGAAGTATTTGAAGCATAAATTTTTGAAGGTTACTCAAGTCATGGTGAACAAGGTTTGATCTTCGATGTTGCAGGTTTTTCGCCCGAAGATCCCTGGAGAGCCAAACACAGAATGAAACAAAGAAGACGATACCTTCTACCAACGATGGCCTTCACCAGAACCATTCTGTACCGAAGCATCGTATTCTCGGTTGCGAGATGGGCTACTACCTCTTGGAGGGCTGCGAGAATAGCTACGACGACGCCGATACTCAGGTGAGTAGCGACGAGGTGCAGGGCTTCGGCGATCACGCCAATCAGACCTGTTGTCCCTTCCATACGGATCACGGTCGCGATCTCTGTCTCCCCTGCGGTAGTCACGGTCGCGGTCGCGGTGATCACGGTCACGATAATCCTTGTCCCTATAAGAGTCACGGTCACGATACCCATCACGATGGCTTGATTTCCTGTGGCCCATGTATTCTCCTGGAGTAGGTGCATGAGGCCTGTCAGTTACTGAATAATCAACACGAATACGACGGCCATTGAGTTCCTAAAAACATGTCAATGGACAGAACTCTACGCAAAGAAGAAGACATACAACGCCATTGAGTTCCTGAATGCAACGAGTCGCCTCGTCAACAGTTGACATTTCAATGAAACCAAAACCACGAGATCGGTCGGACTGAACAGTATCAGGAGCCAGAACACAACTTCACAAGGGGTTTCACTTACCCGCTGGTCATAAACAATAGTAACTTTAACGACACGGCCGAAGCGACTAAATTCCTCATCGAGGTCACGCTCTATAGTACGAATGCTCAGACCGAAAACTCCAAGCACCTTAGAAGGAGGAGGCGCCTGCTAAAATTCATAAGTATGCTTGGGCCACATGAGACATGGATCATAATAACTGACAACTGGTGCATGGGCAGGGCGTCTGGGAGGGGGAGAACGCCTTCGGAAGGCAGGACTTCTGAAATCTGACTTATCACCATTACTACGAGTGGCAGGACTCCTAGAACGCGACCGGCCACGAGGTGCAGCGTCATCGCGGTCATTAAGGGTTGGAGCCGCAGGTGGCGCATTATACGCGTCAGAGTAGGGATCAACAGTGGCCGGGGCAGCTGGTTCTCCGTACTGTAAGCTTGAAGTGAGAATTGCGTCCACGAATGTCTGAGCAACTTCTACAAAAAACTGACCATGGTGGTTTCGAGGGAAGAAGTTGTTTATTATTGTTTACGTCGGAAGCTGAATAAGTCTCACAAATCCAAATTGAGACTGCGCACGGACACAAGCCTCCCGTGATAGACAAAAGGCTCGATATTTCTCTTCTGGAGGAAAATCACGAACAATTCTGGAGTATCACATCGCGATAGATTTGTTAAAATTATGACAACAGATACACGGAGGTGGCACCGAGCTGGCATTCCGGAGGTTGCCGTATATCGGAGCCTGAATCTTATTTTTTGACTGCATAGTTCATCAAGCCCCGATACAGCGACAACATACCCAAACACATACTGAGGTGAGAACCAAGATGGTGAGCTCGTCGTATTCAACAACACACTGAGGAGGTTGCTTATATAGTGGCTAGGGTATTGACATTGCCAGGCATCATGTCAAGAAGGGTCAGCGTACTGCTCCCAAGAGCGAAGATCCTTATCTTCTCCTCCTTGTCAAGGTGTGTTTGAAGGCCACACTAGGACTAGGGACATATCTTGATTTCGCATTAGCTCTATCGTTTCCTAGCCCGCCGTACAGATTCCAACTTCAACAAGGTTTTTGCTTTTCAAATAGGAAATCGTTCGGTACTCATGTAATATCTTCTTTAGGTCATATTGCACCGCCTTTTCCTCTCCAAGGTTAATCGCCCTCCCCTCTCCCTCTCCCGCATCATCAAGGAGACCTCGAGAACCCCGGACCGTGATTCCAAAGTCATTGTTCAAGTCGGTACGGTCACCGATGATATCCGTCTTACGGAGGTTCCCAAGCTCTCCATTGCCGCTCTCCGATTCACCCGTGCAGCTAAGGAGCGTATTCTAAAGGCTGGTGGTGAAGTTATTACCCTTGACCAGCTCGCTCTCAGGGCACCTACGGGTTCAAACACCGTTCTACTCCGAGGTGTCAAGACTGCTCGTGAAGCGTACAAGCATTTCGGTATGGGTCCTCACAAGAACAAGAAGCCTTATACAATTTCAAAGGGCCGCAAGGCATGTTTATTCGTCTGTCTGCATGATATCCTATTAACGCATTTATCTGTAGTTCGAGCGAGCTCGTGGTCGCCGCAAGTCCCGTGGCTTCAAGGTGTAAGAGACTGTATCCAAAATCTTATCAGAAGAGTCTCAGGGGGTGTCTCGATGGTTCTTCTGTCTGGTATGGTGGCCGGGCTTATGCGTATGATTCAATTCAACTTTTTGTACTATGCAATATGACCCATTGAATCATGTCTTTTGGACGCGCCCTCTCAACTATAGTCCTACGATGTACGATGAATCATTTGACATTCACAATCGCGTGCTTCCCTCCTGATGTGCAATTCTTGATCAAGATCGTATCCAAGCTTGTATTGTATTACGCTTCTACCTTATAATCATTCGGAAGAGTGTCCTTTGTTCAAAGACAAGCAATGACATTAATCGAATCATTGAGTCAAAGTTTAGATAGTACAAACAACTCAGATTCGCATGTCTCCTCAAAATCGAGGAACCATACAGGAACTGCAGGTGGGATCTCGGCAGTGAAAAGGGTTAATGTATTTCATATTTCAATATCTGTGGCAGAAAGTATGATTCAATGAACTGAATAATCCTCTACTCAGAAGCACTCTAAAAATGTCAGTCAGAAACACGCCCATTATTTGTGATATTATACAAGGTACGTACTTCGATGGACAATTCCAGGTCCAGACTCGTCATACTCTTGCTTTGAACACCACAAATTTTGGAACGTGCTAAGAGAAGCCAAGATTGAACCACCAATCCAAACGGAGTACTTCCTTTCGGGAGGGGCAACAATCTTGACCTTCATACTAGCGGGCGAGAGTGCCGTCAACTCCTTTTGCATGCGATCTGCAATACCAGGGAACATGGTGGTACCACCAGATAATACAACATTTCCATAGAGGTCACGACGAATATCAAGATCGCACTTGAAGATCGAGTTGTAACTGAAAATGATCAGAAGAAGGTCAATGTGTTGGATGTGCTATGCTTACGTGGTCTCATGGATACCAGCAGCTTCGAGGCCAATGAAGGCGGGCTGGAATAAAGCTTCGGGGGAGCGGAAGCTGATCGAAAGGAGTCAGCGTGCTAAATCATTAGAGATCACAAAAGGACGTACCGTTCATTTCCAATGGTAATGACCTGACCATCAGGAAGCTCATAGCTCTTTTCAAGAGCAGAGGACTGGGCAGCAGTCTGGAGCTCCTGATCGAAATCAAGAGCTACGTAACACAGTTTTTCTTTGATGTCACGAACAATTTCACGTTCGGCGGTGGTGGTGAAGGGATAACCACGCTCGGTGAGGTTTTTGATGAGAAGATCGGTTAGATCACGACCAGCTAGATCGATACGAAGGATGGCATGGGGAAGGGAAAATCCCTCATAGATAGGGACAGTATGGGTGACACCATCACCAGAATCCAATACAATACCAGTTGTCCGACCAGAGGCGTACAAAGAGAGTACAGCTTGGATGGATACGTAGAAGGCTGGGGTGTTGAAAGTCTCAAACATGATTTGGGTCATCTTTTCACGGTTGGCTTTGGGGTTAAGCGGAGCCTCAGTCAAGAGAACTGGGTGCTCCTCGGGGGCAACACGCAGTTCATTGTAGAAGGTATGATGCCAGATCTTTTCCATGTCATCCCAATTAGTGACAATGCCATGTTCGATAGGGTACTTGAGAGTAAGAATACCACGTTTTGATTGGGCTTCATCGCTGGATGAGAGTGTTGGCGCTGATCATCCGTGATAACATTTTGGTTGCGTACCCAACATAAGAATCTTTTTGACCCATACCGACCATCACGCCCTGGTGGCGTGGGCGACCGACGATGGAGCTAGATCCCAATTTAGACGAATACCAAAGAAAATGGATCGCACAAACATACGGGAAGACAGCACGGGGAGCATCATCGCCTAAATGCGTGTGAAGACCAAGCTTCTACATAGATTGCAGCGAATAGCTCACCTGCAACTGAAAAGGAATGTGTATGTCAGTAAAGGACAGGGAGAGGACAAAAAGACTTACAGCCAGCCTTGCACATGCCAGAACCATTATCAATGACCTAGTCACAATGGGAGTTGATAAGCTGCGCGGTTGGTGTCAGAGGCACGGAGGTACATACGAGGGCCGCAACTTCATCCTCCATGGCTTATTGTTCGTGATAGATGTGAGAGGAAGAAAAGAAAACTGATGGAGATAACAGTTGAAACTGATGATCAATTATATATGCTCACAGCACAGGAAAATGTTGTAAGCCTTGTGCTCGGCTGCGGTGCTGCGCCCTTCCTCATCGCTGCATCGAGACCGGAACAGGTTCAGCTGTGCTGTCTGCTTTCAACTTGAGGAGTGTTCTCGCTCAAGAAACTATACATAGCGTCCGGTCAGCACAGGCTCGGGAAGACGCGACTATCTCAGTTCATGAAGGCTATGCTAAGATAGAGCAAACAATGTTATTATCAGGACTCCCACACGATTAATATGGTATAACTGAGTCGTTGAATAGCCCTGGCGATAGCGTTCTATCAGTGAGATGGCACTTTGCTTGACCATATTACATCACAACTTATTTCGTATTTCTGACTCTTCTATTTCTTTCCAGGGTGATATTGTCCTCTAGAGCAAATTTACCATTCTGCTCTGCACTACGTCTTCCACGCCTGTAGAAGTCGCGATTGCCCCAGCTAGAACAGAAAGATGACTTAGTCTGTCACGGGTCTGATCATTCTACGGACCGTTTCAGGATTGCTTGAACGACAACAACCATCATCATTCGCGGACTGATAGTCACTGAAATCTACTTCCTTCTAGTTGTAACTGACCGAGTCCACTTACCTGGCTGGCCGTTTCCTGGTTGAGGCGCTTACCTTCCATCTTTTGTACAAGGGTAGCTTCACGGTCATTCAGTGGTATTAGAACACGATGATCGACCTTAGGATGTAAGCGCTGGAAATTTCGTCTCGAATATCGGACTGACTATTTCTTAATAATCTTGGAATCGATCTTTCGATGAAACGGTGGCTATACATGTTAATCTACCACTTGTGCTGGAGGCAACATGGCCGAGTGGTCTAAGGCGCCAGAATCAGGTGGTCTGTAATCTGGTCTTCGGGCGTGGGTTCGAATCCCACTGTTGTCAGTTTTGGTATTGTGATCTATGCCTAGACTCTCTTGACACTCAATGATTACTGGTTCTTAATATTTTCATACAACTTCTTTTGGTATTGTTGAAATATCACATGGTCTGTTGTGAAGATTGTTTGACAGTTACATTAGTCTTGAATCAAACATGACCAAATATTAGGCGCCACACGTCATCATACGCGTCATCTTCACAGATTACTCGCCTTTCGTCTTGTTCAAAATCCCTGCCCGCCATGCCGCTCGAGGCAACAATAATGATCATAGACAATTCAGAATACATGCGGAATGGCGATTACCAACCAACGCGATTTCATGCTCAAAGCGATGCGGTAACCACGGTCTTTCAAACCAAAACAGACTCAAATCCAGAAAATACAGTCGGCATAATGACAATGGCAAACAAAGGGTGCGTGGACCCATATATCTATATCCAAAGACTTGGGGACGATCTAGACTGATAGAAATACAGTCCAGAGGTCCTTGTAACACATACCAAGGATATTGGCCAGATTCTACAAGGCCTTCATGTGGCTTTGTCCAAAATTGGTGGAGAAATTAATATACCAACCGCAATTGCTATCGCACAGCTCGCTTTAAAGCACAGAGAAAGCAAGAACCTTCGCCAGCGGATCATTGTGTTCGTTGGTTCGCCGTTGGAAGGGCAGGGAGCAGATGAGAAATCCATGGTCAAGCTCGCGAAGAAGCTGAAAAAGAACAACGTCGCAATTGATGTTGTATGTTTTGGTGATGGGATTGAGGAGGCTGGACATGATGGAAAGACAGTCCTGCGAACGTTTGTCGAGAGCGCGAATAGCAGTGATAACTCGTATGTTTCTTGTCATAAATTTTGATGCCCTCTCTGATTCTTAATAGCCACTTCGTGGCGGTCCCCCCAGGTAATAGGTTGCTCTCTGAACAAGTAGCAGCCTCGCCCATTCTCGCAGCAGATCGCGGAGCAGGCATCCCTGATGAATTCATGCCTCGCGATGGACCATCGACTACTTCCAATAATGACTTTGAGTTTGGTGTTGATCCGAGTATCGATCCTGAGCTCGCGATGGTGTGTCATAAATTGCTCAATCAAGAGCATTGCTAATCAGAATTCTGCAGGCTCTACGTATGTCTATGCAAGAGGCACAGGCACGCGAAGCCGCAACTCAACCATCAGCCACACTACCTCAAGTTACGGAACCGTCAGTTCCGCAACCAACTGTGGAAGAGGACGAGGATAAGGAGCTTCGGAAGGCACTTGCCATGTCGGAAGATAAGGATATTGAAATGGAGGACGAAGAGTATGAGGAAGAGGAAGAGGAAGAGGAAGAGGATGAAGATGAAGAAGATGAGGAAGCGGCAATTGCTCGTGCGATTGAAATGAGTATGCAAGAACAGAAGGATCAAAACTCTAAGAAGAAATGAGAGATTCTCGGTGTGCTTGTGAATATATTTTTCATGTTAATGTCAATTTTGGGGTGTGGATAATGTCAATCATTTGAGTGGACTTCAAGGCAAAGTCCAAATATTACCTCACATTACAGCTTCAAGTCTTGTTGGATTGAGCAAATAGCTCTTCTCCCATTTGAGTCTGAAACAACGTCTTTCTTTCTGGTTGTCATCCCTGTGCTTTGTTCTACATTTGTACCTCCTTATGTCTATCATTGGGTTGCCCTTGAGGTAGCCACATTGTCAGCAATGATGTATTTTGCCCTAAGCCCTAGCATGTTTTTAGCACGTGACAAAGATTTTGGTCATATAAAAAGAGATGACATTTGAGGCTTGGAGCTTCAGCATCTCATCCTCAAGTCATGAAATGGAGTGCAAGATACCAGTATGATTTAAATCCCAATTTAGGTGAGGCTGGAGAGTCATATTATCTATGCCTCTTCCTCCCTAGCCCTTGTTGCAATTGGAATTTTACAGGTGTTTTTGGCTCCATTTCAAGACTCAAGGTTGAACCTTGAAAGTATGAGAGAGGGACTATAAAGACACTACTGCTGTATTTATCTTTGATTGCAAGTGCTCCTTAAACTTGTTGAACTCGGACCACTATGTTGTCTAGCTTCTCACAGTTCTGTGGAGAGTAAGTCCCATACAGAGAGCCCCGAGCTCTCACATTTGCTTCCCTTCACCAAGTCGACCTCGCCTCGTCGCACCTCAAATCAACTGGATTAGCTTAATATCTAGCTCGATGTCACAAAAGCTGGCTGCTTGCTTGCCACCTGCCGCCCATGACTGATCTGTATCCCAAAACCATACCTTCACCAGCAAACATCCATTATTTTCTATGACACAATTGCCTTCAGTACCTACTTCTAATCAGCAACACCTAACCTCCACCGACCATAGACATGGTTCCCCGGCGTGAGTTGGGTACTGAGGCCTTCCTGCTGTTCCCTTTCTTTCTTTCCGTCAACTACCTCCCTGCTGATTGTGACAATGTCATGCCTGAACGTACACATATACTTCTGGATATTTGTACGTCGCCCTACCCCTAGCTTGATGGCCAGGACCGCGTCTTAGCGCTAATTTTCCTTGTTGCGGTGCATAAATGCAAGATTCTCTCTCACATCTCTGGTCTCTGCCCAAGAACATCTACATAATGTGCAGTGACAGTGGCGAACCCATCATCATTACAAACGACTTTCAGCTGAAATGAGGACAGCGATAAGGTCTCCAAAGTGACCCCACCGACTACATCAACTCCAATTCCGTATCCATGCGTTCATGATCGAATCTTGATGTTCTGATGAGGGATGCATTCCGCAGCAAAGAACCAGCTGGTAGGAAAGTTTTTGCCTAATATACTGGCCAATCACAGGAACATATTATATCTCTAACTACCTGTACCGAATTTGGTAGATTGAAACAATGAAATTCGGCGATAACATGCTTGTCAATTGTTGAACCACAACTCAGCCTCTTCCATCAATCAGCGCCCATCGATCTTCAACATCTATAAGTAGAAAGATATCGAATCATTTAAGTAGGCATCCAATCACTCTTCCTGGTTCTTCTCACTTGCACGATCACTCATACTATTTCTTCTCTTGAAGCGCAATGGGCTGGTTTTCAGATGACTCCGAGCAAGCTCAAGCTTACAATGAGGTTAGATGGCTTTGTTAAATGTATATCTACTGTAAAACTAATTCTTGTGCAGGTTCAGAACGCTCCTCATGAGGCTAAGCTTTCACATGAATTGATTGCTGCCGCTGCATCCTTTGAGGTGCGTGTGTTGATATACATTGTCTCTCACCTCCCAATTAACAATGACACACTGTCTATCATGCACAGGCTGCCAAGGCATACAATGAACACTGCGACCGTGAGGGTCAGCCACAAAGTCATGAGACAGCTAAAGAGATCTTGTAAGTTATTACTTCTGTAGTCGTTGCTGTCAAGCCAACAAGACTCAATAGTGCCGGTTTCATGGGTGCTTTCGTCGACCGCATGGTTGAAACTAAGGGGGTGAGTCCACCAGCTTTGTTATTTATAGTCTGTTCACTAAGGAACACTTGTGTAAAATAGATGGACTACATTGATAGGGAGAGGGTTCAAGGGGATGCATACGAGCAACATGGGGCTGATTATATCGCTCGAGATTACTAATTATACAGGAGTCAGGTAAAGAAGAAATGTGTTATTGTAGTTATATGATAAGCCATGGCCCCAGCTGGCTTTTGATTACAATGTTACTCGGTCAGTGATCTTTGATTAGTAATAGTAAGATGTTATGGTATGGTTTTAGACTAGGAGGACTTCAGTGCTGAAAGGCACATGGGTAATGTGTCATGAATTGCTTGTGAAATTAGTAAGTGATCCAAGTAGTTAGGTTGAGAAAAATAAAAACTCAATGAACCATGCCCAGGGACAGAGGGTCTATAGGAGAAACTTTGTCAAGAAATGTGTGGTTTTTTTCGTGTGTGTAAGAATTTGAAGTATGGGATGGTCGCAAGTCGTTCATGACCTGAAGGTGAGTTTTTGGAAAAATAATGTCACCGATGAGTATGGCCCCCAGTTTTCACTCCCTATTGCCATGCCACCATCACATCAACATCTCTAATATCATCTCTGATTCATTCACAGCACGCCCAATCAAATCAATTGCATTGATCATTCATATTAAAGGATTACACGTTGTCGATAACCTGACCTTCCTCTCCAGCTTCAACTGACTTGGGGGGAGCGTACAATACAACGACATCAATAATCCCTACCTATGACTTGGCAATCATGAGCTTTATTCAGCTTCTCTTTATATTCATCTTCTCTTTATTCATCTTCTCTTTATCCATCTTCTCTTTATTATACTGATGCCTCTAACAAAAAAAAACATGATCAATTGTTTCACACAAGTTCGAAAAGTAGTTGCAACTCACATAAGCAGCACTTTAGAAGCAATTTCATCACACATGTGAACATCCAAATCTCACACGCAAATGTGAGAGAAAGAGACACTCACGAGATCTCCTTTAGCTCTTCAAGACTATGCGGTTTACATGTCTTCTGAGAATGGTTATTATACACTTTCGCAGCCTTCTGGAGGGGAAAAAAATTACACAGGGGCAGGAGGGAGGGAGAGAGAGAGCGATTGTTTTTTTGGTTTTACCTTATTAGAAGTAGTAGTAGCAATCAACTTATCTGGAAACTTAGCATGATGAGACTCATTCCGAATCTACCCAATTCGTTCAAAAAAAAAAGTAAACACCTAACTTTCTTTCTGATACGCTTTTTAAACAAACTTACCTGATGACGAGTTTGAGCTTCATGAGATTGATTTGAGAGCCTAGTCATGACAATTTCAAAAAGTTTCTTTCACAAAGATAAGTAATGGAGGGATGAGTCTCGGATAAGAGAGAGAGAAGAATGTTGGGTTTTTATAACAAGCTAACACTTCACTTGTTTGTTGCCATCGGAGCTGCATCACCCAAACTAAATATAACCACTTCTTCATACTTGCTGTATCAAAATATCCTTTGATGTTCCACAGCCTCACAAAGAGACACTATGAATTTGGTATCATCGACGGTTCTAAGCATAAACATCGAACAGGGATCCACTAGGTCCATGTGATTATGTCAGACAGGCTAAACAAATTATTTATAGTATATCTGAACAAGGTTTCCATCTGAGTCTCTGGCCCATCTGGATCCCTCTACTAATTCTGAATGGTATTAAGTGTTGAACTCAGTACACTGACCTCCCTTTCTTCAATGGTCTGTGAACCTGTGATGTTGTATTGCTGTCAGGTCTACTGCATTTTTTTGCATCTACAATTTGTTACATGGTGCACTATTTAAATATTAGACCTACTTGAGAAAGCAGAAAGAGAAGTAGAATTATTTTCGAGGAATTTGACTATGCCATTGCCACACCAGACACAATTTTGGCATATAAGTGACATTGTCATTTTTTTCTTGTGTGGTGCGTGTGTGTATAAGAATTTGAAGTATGAAACAGTTGCGTTTTTTTTCTTGGCAAAATGTCACCACCCCCTATCATTTTTCACTCCACCACATCAACATCAACATCAATCCATATCTAATCTTATCTCACATCTCTGATTCAATCAAATCGATTGCGCGTTGATCATTCATATCATAGAATTACACGTCGTCAATAACCGGGGGGGGTGCGTATATTACAACGACGTTGATTTCTCTCAATAATCTCTACCCACAAAGTGGGAAGCATGATCATCATGAGCCGATCTCTTCACCTTCTCTTTATCATACCAATCCATCTAACAAATAATCAATCGTTTCGCTCAAGGAGTCGGTAATTGCAACTCACTCCTTTCGTTTCAACCAGACGATCAACAAACGCACCCGCAAAACCAGCACTTTAAGAAACATCATGAACATCCAAAAATCTCTCTCACACACAAACGAAACGACACTCACAAGATCTCTTTCGCCTTTTCATGACTCTGAGGTTTACCATTCTTCTCACAATGGTCATTATACGCTTTCGCAGCCTTCAAGAGAGGCGAGAAAAAAAAATCGCATCAGAGGCAGGAGGGAGGAAGAGCGAAGGGGGAAGGGGGGAGGGGAGGAAAGACGATTGTTTTTTTATTTAAATCTTACCTCATAAGACGCAGCAGCAACAATCAACTCATGCGAAAGCTTAGCTTGATGAGGCGCATTCTGAACCTACCCAATCCAATTCAATCCAAACACCTTTTCCGATACACTTTTCAAACTCACCTGATCATAAGCTTGAGCTTGATGAGAATCATCTGAGAACCACGTCATGACGATTTCAAAAAATTTCAAAAAAAAAAAAAGTTTCTTTGTAATGGAGAAGGGATGAGTCTCGGATGAAAGGGGGTGTGTGAGAGAGGGAGAGAGAAGTTTTTATATAAGTTCCCCCCGCAGTCATGAGTTGCTTCCCCGTTTTAGAAAAAGATCAATGATAACGCTTCATTTGTTTGTTACCATCGGAGCCGTATCGCCTAAACTAAACTAAATTTAACCACTTCTTCCCACATGGTCCCTACTCACCACTGTGATGATCAAGCTCTAAAAATATCCTTCAATGTTCCACAGCCCCTCACAAATGTTTTCGAATATGGTATCATCAACGGTTCTAAGCGTAAAACATCGAACAACCTCCATTACTAATTAGAATCGACTGAATACCAATACAAATCCTCATGACTATTTTCCCCAACCAGTCCGCGACAAAGCAATCGCTCTCGATTCCAGATTCACCATCTAAAAGCACTCTAACACCAATTCAGATTCGCTTGCACAAGAAACTCTAAAAAAAAAAAAGAACCACATACTGCGATGAACAATACCCGGACCACTCTCATCATATTCTTGTTTAGAGCACCACAGATTCTGAAAGGTACTCAACGAGGCCAGAATGGAACCACCGATCCAAACAGAATACTTGCGCTCAGGAGGCGCGACAATCTTGACTTTCATGCTAGCAGGAGAAAGCGAAGTCAATTCCTTTTGCATGCGATCAGCAATACCTGGGAACATGGTCGTTCCTCCCGACAACACGACGTTTCCATAGAGATCACGACGGATATCGAGATCGCACTTGAAGATGGAGTTGTACCTGGGTCAAAAGGGGTCATATGGTGGGGGGAAAGAATGGAAAAGACATGGATACTGACGTGGTTTCGTGGATACCGGCTGCTTCGAGACCGAGGAAGGCAGGCTGGAAAAGTGCTTCGGGTGACCGGAAGCTGAAGAGGATCAGTGGGTGAAGCGGAAGGGATGAGGTGGTGGGACAAACCGCTCATTTCCGATGGTGATGACCTGACCATCGGGAAGCTCGTAGCTCTTCTCGAGAGCAGAGGACTGGGCAGCAGTCTGGAGCTCCTGATCGAAATCAAGAGCGACGTAGCACAGCTTCTCTTTGATATCACGAACGATTTCACGTTCGGCAGTGGTGGTGAAGGGATAGCCGCGCTCGGTGAGGTTCTTGATAAGAAGATCGGTTAAATCACGACCGGCAAGATCGATACGAAGGATAGCGTGGGGGAGAGCGAAACCCTCGTAGATGGGGACTGTGTGAGTGACACCGTCGCCAGAATCGAGGACGATGCCGGTGGTGCGACCAGAAGCGTATAGAGAAAGGACGGCCTGGATGGCGACGTAAAAAGCAGGGGTGTTGAAGGTCTCGAACATGATCTGCGTCATTTTTTCACGATTTGCCTTTGGATTGAGGGGAGCCTCTGTGAGGAGGACAGGGTGTTCTTCGGGAGCGACACGGAGTTCGTTGTAGAATGTGTGGTGCCAAATTTTTTCCATGTCGTCCCAGTTTGTGACGATGCCGTGTTCGATGGGGTACTTGAGGGTGAGGATGCCACGCTTCGACTGTGCTTCGTCACTGCAAAAAGAGGTTAGGATGAAGGATAGGAAGGAGTAGCTAAGAGAGACATACCCGACATAGGAATCTTTCTGGCCCATGCCGACCATGACGCCCTGATGACGGGGGCGACCGACGATGGAACTGGATGGGGAGGTGAGAGGGAGAAAGACAAAAGGGAAGACGACGCACGGAAAGACGGCACGAGGAGCATCGTCGCCTGGGAGGATGAGGAGAGGAGAGATCGGCCGACTGAAGAGGACTCACCGGCAACTAGAAAAAGATGAGGGAGATCAGTGACGAGGGCAGAAGGGACTCACAGCCAGCCTTGCACATGCCAGAGCCATTGTCGATGACCTGTCTTGCGGTGAGAGTGGAACACAGCTGCCTGACAAAGCACGCACCAAAGCCGCTACTTCGTCCTCCATGATGGCAGTTGGCAGAGCAGGGCGTGCTGCCAGTCACGCGTGTCCAGCACTTGAGGGCAGGTCAGGCATGTTCCATAAAAAGCACAGCAAAGTCTGGCGGGGGCACAATGGACAGCTTGGCGCAGGTGCTCGGGGCCAGCAGCGACCAGCTCAAGGTGTGTGTGTGTATGTGGATCTGTGTGTCCGTGTGTCTCATCCCCGCAGCTCGTCCTTTGTCTGCTCGTCGCCTATCCCCTCGGCAGTCTTTTTGTCCGAATTCGCTCCCCTTCCGGAAAACACCTTTTCAACCTCGCCGTCGCCCTCTGTTTCTTCGGCCCGGTCCTCCGCATCCCCGCCGCCTTTGCCCAGCTCCTCGCCAGCGTCCTTGCAACCTACCTCATTGCCCGCTATGACACTACCCCGCTCATGCCCTGGCGTGTATTTATGTCCGTCCTTTTTTTTTCCTCATCCGGTCCAGTCCCCTGACACTCCTCCAGCCTGACCCTCGGCCACCTTGTTGTCAAGTGTGTCCATTTCCTCCTCCCTTTTTTTCCTCCATACTCACCCCGTGCCAGTCACATCATCCGCGCACTCAACAACTACAGCTATGAGACCGTCGAAGTGACAGGACCCCAGATGGTGCTCACCATGAAACTGACCACCTTTGCCTGGAACGTCTTTGATGCCCGCCGCCCCGACGCCGACCTTGACCCCTGGCAGCGCCAAAAACGTGTCACCGTCTTTCCCGGCCTTCTCCACTTCCTCGGCTACGCTTTCTATTTCCCCGGCATCCTCGTCGGCCCCTATCTTGACTTTGCAGAATACACTGATCTCGTCCATCATTCCCTCTTCAAAAATCCTGATGTCCTCTCAAAACTCCCCCCCGGCGCTTCTCTCCCGCCCGGTAGGAAAACTGCTGCTTATCTCAGGATGCTCAAGGGTCTCTTCTATCTTGCCGTGTTTGCCTTGTTTGGTTCTACTTGGTCCTGGAGCACCATCTTCGGGCCTCAGTTCAGGCACATGCCTTTTATTCACCGGTCAGCACCTCTCGTTCATCAAGGAATTCCCCGCTCACCTTTCGCAGCTTCTTCTTCTACCAAATTTATGGTACCGTCGAGCGTTGCAAATACTACGCTCTCTGGACATTGACCGAAGGCGCTTCCATCCTTACTGGTCTTGGTTTTTCTGGGTTTTCCATCCCCACCGGTCCTGCGGATGCCAAAAAACCGGTCCCGCAATGGAATGGAGCTGCCAATGTCGTTGTTTCTCAAATCGAGTTTCCTTCCAATTTCAAAGTCTTGCTTGATTCTTGGAACATGAAAACGAATGTTTGGCTTCGTGAATGTGTTTATAAGCGTGTCGCCCCCGTGGGTAGAAAACCGGGCAACTCGGCTACGGTTTTGACTTATCTTACTTCGGCTTTATGGGTCAGTCTCTCTCTCTCGCTCTCGCTCTCGCTTTTGCTTTTGCTCATGTGCGATGACAGCATGGTGTCGCTGCAGGTTATTATCTCACCTTTATCATGGGTGCCCTTGTCACCACTGCAGCCCGTCTTGCACGTCAATCCCTTCGACCCATCTTCCTATCTCCATCCCCCTTTGCTACCTACAAACCCATGTACGATATCTTGGCCACCTTGATGTCGCTCTTCGTGCTGAATTATACCGCTGGTCCTTTTATGGTTTCGACGTGGGATAAATCGCTCGAGTTGTGCAGGATTCTGAATTGGTATGGGCATGTGATCGTGTTGCTTTCTCTGGTGTTTTTCTGGAGTGGTGGAGGGTTGTGGATCAAGCGTTGGATGGTCAAGGTGGACTAGGTGCTGTGCTGTGCTGTGCTGTGCTGCTTGCTTTCGAATACTCTTTTTGAAAAAAATTGCTATCATGTTATTCTCGCATTGATTTCTTGGGTCAAGTTACGTGGATTAGACTCTTTTATCATGTTGCAAAAAAAGGAAATGTCTATCTAGATCTAGGTAGAGATTATGGCTGAATTGTGGTTTGTCTAGAACCAAGAAAAAGTTTTTTTTTTTCACAGCTCATTTTGAGAAACGTGGTGGTGGGAACTGGTATCAAATTTTTTACAAGCCAACTATGACTTCAATGCCATACGATGGGAACGTGTGGAACGCTCCAGTAATCCACAGAGCCGCTCTACGCTACTTTGGAGGAGGGAAGAAAGTCGAGGTGCCCTTGAAGAATCATAATTGGAAGCCGTAAAGGGCAATGGGGAGCACGTAGATGTGATAAAAAAAAAAGGAGTCGTTTTTACGTGCGGGGCAGACCTCTCTTGACGAATTGCTGAGTATGTTGAGGGCTTTGACTGGGGACAGTGCTTTGTTGGCGGAGTATCATACATGGTGTCGGGTGATTTTCTTGTTGAAGTAAAATCCTAGATACCTTCGGTTGTAGTATGGGGCCTTCCTTCCCTCAACTAATATTTTGCAAGTTTGTATCTGCTTCTGGAGCAGTCGTCTGCACTTCCTTATTGTATATTACACGTTCCTAGAGACAGTAATGCTTGACTCTACTGCTATCATAGTTCACGACAACAGACATACTTTGTGTGG